>Ga0209233_1000126_pt1 | contig 214298 bp, 177 predicted proteins | sample AraplaCL_Cvi_mCL_FD_184269 | JGI IMG/M metagenome (GOLD analysis project Ga0209233, IMG submission 184269) | Arabidopsis root microbial communities from the University of North Carolina, USA - plate scrape CL_Cvi_mCL (SPAdes) (version 2) | ecosystem: Host-associated > Plants > Roots >... | reverse complement strand
ACTCGGCTACTACAGAGCGCCTAAAGGCCTCACTGTACTTATACTGCGAGGCCGTGCCTTTTACTTTAATTACTTTGTAACTCATCTTGTTGACTTTTTTTAGTCAACTTTTTTCAGGACGGGACAATAACAAAAAAAGCCCCGTTATTTCTAACGGGGCTTTCACTTATAATAAATCGTTTATTTATTTCTGTTCTTCTTCTTCAGGCTTTTTGTTATCGGTAATTGCTTTTCTGGCAACTATCTTAATCTCGCCCGATTCTTTGTCGTAATCCACTTCCATGGTATCACCTTCGGTCAATTCGCCCTTCAGTATCTCTTCTGCAATCGGGTCTTCCAGGTATTTCTGAATGGCTCGTTTTAGCGGACGTGCGCCAAATTGCGAATCGTAACCTTTCTCGGCAATAAATTCTTTTGCACCAAGGGTAAGCTCAATCTTGTAACCTAAGATGTGTACGCGATTGAACAGGAAGCCAAGCTCGATATCGATGATCTTGAAGATCTCGTCTTTACCCAACGAGTTAAATACGATCACATCATCAATACGGTTCAGGAATTCCGGAGCGAACGCACGTTTCAGGGCATTTTCTATCACGCCACGTGAATGTGCATCAGCCTGGTCTGTCTTGGCGGTTGTGGTGAAACCAACGCCCTGACCGAAATCTTTCAACTGGCGTGCACCAATGTTCGACGTCATGATAATGATGGTATTCCTGAAGTCGACCTTCCGACCTAATGAGTCGGTTAGCTGGCCTTCGTCCAATACCTGTAACAGGATGTTGAACACATCGGGGTGAGCTTTTTCGATCTCATCCAGTAATACTACAGCGTATGGCTTGCGACGTACCTTTTCGGTCAACTGTCCGCCTTCTTCGTAACCCACGTAGCCCGGAGGCGCTCCAACCAAACGAGATACAGCAAATTTCTCCATGTACTCGCTCATGTCTATCTGGATCAGCGCATCCTCTGTATCGAACATAAAACGGGCCAGCTCTTTAGCCAGCTCGGTTTTACCAACACCGGTAGGACCTAAGAAGATAAACGAGCCGATAGGTTTTTTAGGATCTTTCAGTCCTGCGCGGGTACGTTGTATGGCGCGGGTCAGTTTCTTGATCGCATCATCCTGACCAATGATCTTGCTGCCAACGGTAGTAGCCATGTTCAGCAATTTCTGACTGTCGGCCTGGCCTACGCGTTGTACCGGAATACCGGTCATCATTGAAACCACTTCGGCAACGTTATCTTCAGTTACGGTGTAACGTTTCGATTTTGTTTCAGCTTCCCAGATAGCCTTGGCTTGTTCCAATTCTTCCAGCAGATGCTTTTCAGTATCACGCAGCTTTGCCGCTTCTTCGTATTTCTGACTACGAACCACCTTGTTCTTTTCCAGTTTGATCTGCTCTATCTTCTGCTCAATATCCAGGATGTTTTGAGGCACGTGAATATTAGTCAGGTGAACACGTGAGCCTGATTCGTCTAAAGCGTCGATAGCTTTGTCCGGTAAAAAGCGGTCGGTTATGTAACGGGTAGTTAAGTTCACGCAGGCAGCAATCGCTTCTGGAGTGTAGGTAACGCCGTGGTGTTCTTCGTATTTTTCTTTGATGCGATTCAGAATCTCAACGGTTTCATCAGGTGTGGCCGGTTCAACCATTACCTTTTGGAAACGACGATCTAAAGCGCCATCTTTTTCAATATACTGACGATATTCGTCAAGCGTGGTTGCGCCAATGCATTGGATCTCTCCACGGGCTAAGGCCGGCTTGAACATGTTCGATGCGTCGAGCGAGCCCGATGCGCCGCCTGCGCCAACTATGGTATGAATCTCGTCGATAAATAAAATTACGTCAGGTGATTTCTCCAACTCGTTCATCACAGCCTTCATCCGCTCCTCGAACTGACCGCGGTATTTGGTACCGGCAACCAGTGAAGCCAGATCAAGCGTAACCACACGTTTGTTAAACAACACGCGTGAAACCTTACGCTGAACGATGCGCAGTGCCAGTCCTTCGGCAATGGCCGATTTACCAACGCCCGGCTCGCCTATTAATATAGGGTTATTCTTTTTACGACGCGATAAGATCTGCGATACACGCTCAATTTCTTTCTCACGGCCAACAATTGGATCTAAACGACCGTCTTCGGCAGCTTTGGTTAAATCGCGGCCAAAATTATCGAGCACCGGGGTTTTCGATTTTATATCTGATACCTTTTTAGGCTGGCTGAATGATTCTTCTTCTTTGAAATCGTCATCGCCGCCGGTAGGTGATCCTGGCATTTCGTCGGTTACGTCGTTCTTGTGCGACTCAACCTCACTCTTGAATATTTCGTAATTCACGTTGAATTGCATTAAAATTTGAGAGGCAATATTGTCCTCATCGCGAAGTATGGAAAGCAGCAGGTGCTCGGTTCCTATAACATCGCTTTTGAAAATTTTTGCCTCCAGGTAAGTGATCTTTAATACTTTTTCGGCCTGTTTAGTTAGGGGTATGCTGCCAATATGTACGTTTGTTCCAATAGTTCCCTTAACTGCATCTTCAACCGAACGTCTCAATTTGGCAGTATCTACAGTAAGTTCCCTTAATAATTTAATTGCTACGCCATCTCCATCTCTGATCAATCCTAACAAAAGATGCTCTGTACCAATATAATCGTGCCCCAGGCGCAAGGCTTCCTCTCTGCTATATTGAATAACGTCTTTTACCCGTGGCGAAAATTTAGCTTCCATATATATCCTTCCGATTTATGAACGTCCTAAGCTATCAAAATGTTTCAATAATCAGGACGCGTTGTTTTACACATATCAACAATATTGTTGCCAATTTTTCAAGCGTTCAGCAAAGCAGACATTTCAATGATAAACTACTTAAAAAGTCGATTTTTTGTTTAGCAATGTTGTAAATAAAACCCGCAAATACAACAAGTATTTGTAAAAATACATTGAATTTTATCTATTTGATACTTAACGTATTAAATAGTTTAATGTATATACGCTCCAAACGGTGTAAAGGTGACAGCTTGCGCCAAATTTTTTATTAACATGACATTAAGGCATTATTAAGTGGTGGAGATGGATTATTGTCTGAACCGGGATTGAACAGATTTGGGATTGCGCTTCAGACAATAGCGTTAGGGATAGCAGCGGATACCGGCCTGTGACTAATGCCTGTGCAGTATGAGCGGATAGCCCGGGCCGGAGGCAACGCCATGATTATTGACAACTGCTAATCTGTATTCGTGTTTGGTTTATTAGTCTATGATTAATACTTTATATAGCTATAATATACTGTTAATGAAATATTGCAAACGAAGGTATTAATCATTGGGGGCGTTGCCTGCGGCCCGGGCTATCCGCTCATACGCCTGCAGGCCTTACGCTTTTGGCCGGTATCCGCTGCTATCCCTAACCCAAAAAAAGCTTAATCGGAGTTAGGTGAATTTACCGTGGTGGCAGACAGCTATCCTTTAATCCGTAAAATCTATTTAATCCCGGTTTACTTTTACTAATTTAGCCATCCCAATTCACTCAATCACTAATTCAATAATTCATCATTATACATGGCTGACGAAAAAATAATCTTTTCAATGGCTGGGGTTAGCAAAGTTTACCCGCCGCAAAAAACAGTTTTAAAAAATATTTACCTGTCGTTTTTCTATGGCGCCAAGATCGGCGTGATTGGTTTGAATGGCTCGGGTAAATCATCTTTATTGAAAATTATAGCCGGTATTGATAAAACAAACATCGGCGAGGTGGTTTTTTCACCAGGCTATACCGTTGGTTACCTAAGCCAGGAGCCCGAACTCGATCCCGACAAAACCGTAAAGGAAGTTGTTGAGGAGGGTGTTGCCGAAACCACCGCCTTACTAAAGGAATACGAAGACATTAACGAGAAATTTGGACTGGAAGAATATTATGGTGATCCGGATAAGATGGATAAACTGATGGCTCGCCAGGGAGAGCTGCAGGATAAAATAGATGCCGTGAACGCCTGGGAAATAGATACCAAGTTGGAGCGTGCCATGGATGCCCTGCGCTGCCCTGACCCCGAGACCAAAATCTCGGTACTCTCGGGTGGCGAGCGCCGCCGCGTAGCCCTTTGCCGTTTGCTGCTGCAGGAACCGGATGTTTTGTTGCTCGATGAGCCCACCAACCACCTGGATGCGGAGTCGATAGATTGGCTGGAACAACACCTGAAACAATATAAAGGCACCGTTATTGCCGTAACGCACGATCGTTACTTTCTTGATAATGTTGCCGGATGGATCCTGGAACTTGATAGGGGAGAAGGAATCCCATGGAAAGGTAATTACTCTTCATGGCTGGATCAGAAAGCTAAACGCCTGGCACAGGAAGAAAAGTCGGAAAGCAAACGCCAGAAAACTTTGGAGCGCGAGCTGGAATGGGTGCGTATGGGACCAAAGGGCCGGCATGCCAAATCGAAAGCACGTCTGTCAAACTATGACAAATTAGCATCAGAGGAAACAAAGGACAGGGAAGAAAAACTGGAATTGTTCATTCCGCCGGGTCCGCGTTTAGGTAATATCGTGATCGAGGCTAATGGAGTGAGTAAATCGTATGGCGATAAATTGTTATTCGATAACCTGAGCTTTTCCCTACCTCCTGCAGGCATAGTGGGAATTATAGGCCCCAACGGCGCAGGCAAAACCACATTGTTCCGCCTTATTACCGGCCAGGATCAACCCGATGCCGGAACCTTCCGCGTAGGCGAAACCGTTGCTTTAGGTTATGTAGACCAGATGCATGACGACCTCGACCCCAATAAGTCGGTTTGGGAAAACGTGACCGGTGGGCTCGAAACCATTATGGTGGGCAATCGTCCGTTGAATTCACGTGCTTATGTATCCCGCTTTAACTTCAACGGTGCCGATCAGCAGAAAAAAGTAGGTGTGCTATCAGGCGGTGAGCGTAACCGGGTACACCTCTCTATCACTCTGAAAAAAGGTTCAAATGTTTTATTACTCGATGAGCCAACTAACGATATTGATGTAAATACCCTGCGCGCATTGGAAGAAGCACTGGAAAACTTTGGCGGCTGCGCAGTAGTTATCAGTCACGACCGCTGGTTCCTGGATAGGATCTGTACACACATCCTTGCGTTCGAAGGTAATTCGCAGGTTTATTTTTTCGAGGGAAATTACAGCGATTATGAAGAAAACCGTAAAAAGCGCCTGGGAGATGTTGCTCCAAAACGAATCAAATACAAAAAATTGACAGCCTAACTGGCCGCTTAAAGACTTACGAAGTTTTTAAAACTTCGTAAGTCTACATTCTGCAAATCGAAATTAGATAATACCCCTAAGCACTTATCATATACTTAACTTATGGGTATTAAGAAATCCTTTTTTCTTTTCCTAATTCTTTTTGGTTTTAAAGCATTTGGCCAGTCGGCTACCGGAATAGGTATATCCTACGGACAGAACAAACCGCTCTCCGGCGATTATAATTTCGGAAGCAGCGTGCAACTATTCGGCGATATAGCCATCAGCAACCGTTGGGAAATCGTACCTAACATCGGCGTCGATGCATTGGATTCAAAGGGGCGCAGTTATGCCGTTAATCAATACTACACCAGGCATATTGAAGATCTCGGTGTGATCTATATTGGTGCGTCTGCCAAATATAATTTCAACAGGAATATTTTTGCCAAAGCAGGACCGCTACTCTATATCGGCGCCGGTGGCGACGACATAGCAGATGGCGGTATTGGTGGCACTGCCGCCGGCGGTTATAATTTAGAGCTGGATGATCATAGCACAGTGGAGCTATCAGTATTTACCACAGTGGTTAATATTAAAACGGCAGGCAATGGCGTAACGGCAGTAGCGGGATTAAAGGTGGGATATGTTTTTAATTTCTCGCACAGAAAATAAATAATTATAAGGCATTTAAGGGGATGCGGATGTTGGTTTGATAGATTGTCCTAAAGGTGGCGGGCCTACGGCGCGCAGGAATGGGGATAGCTTTTTCTACCAATATTAGGCTCCTAACGGAGCCGGGGAACGGGGAGCAACTGCATCCGTGCGCCGGAATGAAATCAATGCGTCAATTTCTCCCCTGATCCTATTGGAAATCGAATATTGGTGGCAAACGAGCATAGGGATATGTAAGGTAGCAATTTCATTTTCCCTGACCCCGTAGGGATTTAATATTGGTAGTAGAAAAAGAACATATTCTCCCCTGATCCCATTGGAAATCGAATATTGGTGGCAATCGAGCATTGAGGACATGTAAGCTTGCAATTTCATTTTCCCTGATCCCCTAGGGATTTAATATTGGTAGAAAAGAACGAACTCTCCCCTGATCCTATTGGAAATCGAATATTGGTGGCAAATGAGCATTGGGGACGTATAAGCTAGCAATTTCATTTCCCTGATCCCCTAGGGATTTAATATTGGTAGAAAAAGGACGTCCGCGCTCTTGATGCTATTGGAAATCGAATATTGGTGGCAAACGAGCATTGGGGACGTATAAGCTAGCAATTTCATTTTCCCTGATCCCTAGGGATTTAATATTGGTAAAAAAAGAACGTACTTCTCCCTGATCCTATTGGAAATCGAATATTGGTGGCAAACGAGCGTTGAGGATATGAAAGCTAGCAATTTCATTTTCCCCGATCCCGTAGGGATCTAATATTGGTAGAAAAAGAACGTACGCGCCCCTCGCCCTGTAGGGGCGTAACCTTTAGGACACGCTATCAGCCATACAAATCACAACATTAACATTATTCCGGCGATTTGAAAATGTATTTCTGATCATATTCGATGTTGAACTGCTTTAAAAATTGTTCATATTCTTCAAGAAATGTTTTATTACGATGATGTTCCTGCTGATTTAAAACATACTCAACAACTTTCTCAACATGTGACCGAGAATAGGAAAATGCACCATATCCTTCCTGCCAATTAAAAACGGCATTTGTAAATTGCTTGTCGTTAATCCATTTGGTTGACTCGCTTTTTACAATACGCATCAAATCAGCCAACGACTGGTTAGGCCGAAATCCAAAAAATAAGTGTAAATGGTCGGGCATGGCGTAAATGGCCAGCATTTTATGTCCATAATTTTGCAATATCCCCGTTATAAACTTTTCCAACTGGTCTTTCCATTCCGGCCGAATCTGAGAAGCGCGATATTTCACCGCGATGACACATTGAATATGAATTTGGGTATAAGTGTTGGCCATTGATTAAGTATTAGGCTGGCGCAATATAACACCACGATTGTTAACGGGGAAATGCATTTCAATTTTCAATCAATTTGTTAGTGAAAGTCCTAGAGGTGGCGGGCCTCCGACGCGCAATAGAGGAGGAGGTATTTTTCTACCGATATTAGACTCCTGACGGAGCCGATTGTTTTGGCGAATCCTGTAGGTTATTCCCTGATCCCGTAGCGATCTAATGTTAGTAGAAAACCGCCCTAATCCTGTAAGCCGACCACTCATAAACAACAAAGCCACCGGGAATCGGTGGCTTTGTTGCATTCAAATTAATTCGTCTTTTACCAAACCTTCACCCTATCCTTTTCTTCACGGTACATCTTATCGCCCGGCTTTACATCAAATGCTTTATAAAACTCCGGCATATTCGATACCGGACCGATCACGCGGTACATTGGCGGCGAATGCGGATCAACATTCACCAGCATGCGTGTCATTTCGTCGCTGCGTTTGGAGCGCCAAACCTGTGCACACGACAGGAAGAAACGCTGATCGGGCGTAAAGCCGTCAATTTTGGTATCGCTTTTTCCTTCAGGAGTATTTTTAAACGCCTGATAAGCGATTGCTAATCCACCACAATCTGCCAGGTTTTCGCCCTGGGTAAGGCTGCCGTTCAGGTGAACGTTGTTTAATACCGTAAACTTGCCATACTGGTCGATCACCAGTTGCACCTTGGCTTTAAACTTGTCGGCATCTTCTTTGGTCCACCAGTCTTTCAGGTTACCGTCTTTGTCGTACTGACGACCCTGATCATCAAAACCATGGGTTAATTCATGGCCAATCACCAGGCCGATAGCGCCGTAATTAATGGCATCATCCGCATCCTTGTCAAAGAACGGATATTGCAAAATACCCGCCGGGAAAACGATCTCGTTAAAGGTCGGGTTGTAATACGCATCAACCGTTGGTGGTGTCATGCTCCATTCCGATCGGTCCACTGGCTTGTTTACTTTTTTGATGTTCTCGTTATAATCATGTTTGGCAATGGCTTGCAGGTTGTTATAATAAGCGTCTTTGCTGATCTCCACATCATCATAATTTTTCCATTTATCGGGATAACCGATTTTTTTGGTAACGATATTCAGTTTGGCAATGCCCTGTTTTTTTGTCTCGGGGCTCATCCAATCCAGTTTTTCGATACGATCACGGTAAACATTTTGCAGGTTGTTTACCAGGTCAAGCATTCGTTTTTTTGCTTCCGGTGGGAAATATTTGGCTACATAAAGCTGCCCAAGCAACTCACCTAAGCCGCCATCCACACGTGATACAATGCGTTTCCAACGCTCTTTCTGGACTTTTTGCCCGTTCAATGTCTTTCCATAAAAATCGAAATGAGCAGCCTCAAAGTTTCTATCCAAAGCCGTTGCTGCTCCGTCAAGCGCACCAAATGCAGCTTTATCCTTCCAAACGGCAATAGGCTGAGTCTTTAATAAATTATCAAGCCCTTTATAATATCCCGGCTGACCAACCAAAATGGTATCGGTTTTCAAACCCATCAGGTCGAAGGCTTGTTTCATATCAATGTCCGGTATTTGTTTTTGGAAATCAGCAACAGCGAATTTGTTATAATTTGCCTGTGGATCACGCAACTCAACCTGGCTGCGGTGCGTTTTAGCTATTGCTGTTTCCAGTTTCAAAATGCCATCTGCTTTTGCGGCTGCAGTTTTGGCATCCACCCCTGTTAAGGTGAACAGTTTGGCGATGTATTTCACATACTCATCGCGAATTTTCTTTGAAGCAGAATCTGTTTTGCTGTAGTAATCTTTTTCGGGAAGCGTGAGCCCGGTCTGATCAAAGTGCGCAACATTTTTGCTGCTTACCTTATCATCCGGCGAAACATAGAATCCAAACAGAAAACCATCGCCGTCTTTAAAGCTCTCCGCCGACAATTTTAGCAGATCTTTATAGTCCTTAATCGCATCTATTTTGGCAAGCAGGGGCTTTACCGGCTCGTAACCAAGTTTTTGAATGGTAACTGTATCCATGCCGCTTTTGTAGAGGTCGGCTACTTTTTGTTCTTTGCTGCCCGTGCTGTTATCGCCTTTGGAAAGATCTTCCAAAATGGTGTGCAGGTTCTTTTGGTTGTCGTTATAAAGGATATTAGCCAGTCCCCAGCTGCTTTCGCTTCCCGGTATTTTGGTGTCCTTTACCCATTTGCCGTTGGCATACAGGAAAAAATTATCGCCGGGTTTAACGGTGGTATCCATGCCCGACTTATCAAAGAAAACGGTACGCTTCGGCACATCTGCCGAGGCGTCTTTTGAACCATTCTTACACCCTGCTGCCAGTATAACCGGCGCCGCAAGCAATAAGTATTTTACTAATCTCATATCAATTAAAGTTTTGGTTTGATAAATATAGTGTTTTACATTATTTGAGTGATAGGCGAAAGTTTTGAAATCTTTATACCGGCCCGGTTTGAGTTTTTTACTCAACCTGTTAATATTCAATTAAATGTTAACAAATAAATCACACTGTATTCACGTTTATATGGAAGCTTATCGCTTATTTTTATAGACCGAAAAAGGTCAGACTTAAATTTTACCTAAAAAATAAATTTATGACCTGGAGAAAATTCAGTGGCGAGATCATCCAATCGCCCATTTTAGAAGAAGTTGAGAGAGCCATCGAAAGGGAAGCCAGCCTCGGGAACAAGCTAAAGGTATGTATCGGAACCGACTCACAAGTAAAAGGTGCCGTAACCGATTTTGCTACGGTAATCGTTTTCCTGCGTGAGCAGCGCGGCGGGTTTATGTTCATCCACCAGGAGCGTACTTCGCAAAAAATGAGCATTAAAGAAAGGATGCTTACTGAGGTTCAAAAATCTATTGATTGTGCGTACCGCCTTTGCGATCTGTTAGACCTTTATGATGTAGACCTGGAAGTGCATGCCGATATTAACACCAACCCGATGTTTAAATCAAACGCGGCGCTGCACGAGGCCATGGGTTACATTTTGAGCATGGGTTTTGTGTTCAAAGCCAAACCCGAAGCGTTTGCCAGTTCCTACTGCGCCAATAAAATGGTCCAGTAATTTGCTGAAACGATTGCGACATGAGTATATTTGATTTTCGAAGAGTCAAGAATCAAGAGCCAGGAATTAAGAAAGGGAAAGAATTTTTAAACATATCTTGATTCTTGATTTCTTGTATCTTGACTCTCATAAATATCAAAGCTATGTCGCCATTAATTGAAATCGATGACCCGGCTCTTGCCGGCGCTAATACTATTCTTATCGATGCTCGCGGAGGAAAGGACTCCTACCAGCGCTATCGTGCAGGTCATATCAGGAACGCGATCTTTGTCGACCTCGACAAACACCTCGCCGCCAAAACTACCGATCCATCCATCGGTGGCAGGCATCCTTTACCCCCGGTTAATATCTTTTCAAAAATGCTGGGCGATTGGGGCGTTACGCCACAAAGCCACGTTGTAATTTATGACGATAAATCGGGCGCATTCAGTGCGGCGCGTTTATGGTGGATGTTACGGGCATTGGGCCACGAAAAAGTCCAGGTTTTGAATGGCGGGATACAGGCTGCGAACAAAGCCGGTTTCGATCTTCGAAAGGACGACTTTACGCTGCCTGAACAACCACCGTACCACACACATGGTGAATACGCGGGTACTGTTGATATAGAAGAAGTAGGAGAGGCTGCGCAGGATGAAAACCGAATTGTGATAGACGTGCGCGAAACGCCCCGTTATGTTGGCGAGACGGAGCCTTTGGATCTGATAGCCGGACATATTCCTGGTGCTGTAAATTTACCCTATGTTTTGAACCTCGATGCAAACGGTAAATTCCTGCCTGCCGACATTTTGCGCAGCATGTATCTGGATACCATCGGCGAAGTTGAAGCTTCAGATGTAATTGTTCATTGCGGATCGGGCGTTACGGCCTGCCACACACTTTTGGGCATGGCTTATGCGGGCATTACAGAGCCTCAGCTATATGTAGGGTCATGGAGCGAATGGTCGAGAAGGGATTTGCCGATAGCAACCAGCGAACGGTTTTAATTGTTGAATCAATACCGTTATTGAATTTACTGATTGGTAAATTGTTAGACAATACTCATGGAACCAATTCTCATCCGGAAAGCACGACCGGCCGATCTTGATACTTTATTAGGCTTTGAGCAGGGGATAATAACTGCCGAGCGCCCGTTTGACCCTACGTTGAAGGAAGGTGAGATCCATTATTATGATCTGGCCAAATATATAATGGCCGATGATGTTGAAGTGGTAGTGGCTGAATTGGACGGAAAAGTAATCAGTTCTGGCTATGCCCGTATTATGGTATCAAAAGATTACCAGAAGTTTAACCGGCATTGCTATCTCGGTTTTATGTACACCTGGCCAGAGCACCGCGGCAAAGGCATAAATAATTTGATCCTCGACGCGTTAAAGGCATGGGCATTACAGCAAGGCATCAACGAATTACGGCTGGAGGTGTATAACGAAAACGCGCCGGCTATCAAAGCTTATGAGAAAGCCGGGTTTAAACCCAACTTGCTGGAAATGCGGCTAAGTTTAGAATAATCACGAAAAAACGCAATCTTTTCGCTTCCAATTAACGTACGTTCTAAAACGATACGGTAACCATTGCTATCGCAATAAGCGGTTTTGCATAATAATATTAACTTTTATCCGCAGGCTTGGCGCTTAACATGAAATCATATATCCTCAAAACAGAACAAGTTATACCCATTACTCTTGAAGAGGCCTGGGACTTTTTTTCATCGCCGCTTAACCTTGCGAAGATCACACCCAAAGAAATGAGCTTTGTGGTGACTTCCGATTATACTCAGGATAGCAAAATCTATGAAGGCATGCTTATCACTTACAAGGTATCGCCCATAGCCGGTATAAAGTTAGATTGGATGACGGAGATAACCCACGTGCGCGAAAGTGAATATTTTATAGATGAACAGCGCTTTGGTCCGTATTCTTTATGGCATCACGAGCATCATTTTAAGGAAATAGAGGGCGGGATACAGATGAATGATATACTTTATTATGCTATTCCTTATGGCCCGATAGGGCGTCTCGCAAATTCAGTTTTCGTTGGCAAAAAGGTTAATCAGATATTTGAATACCGCGAGAAAGCGATAAGGGAGTTGTTCGGTTCTTTGAAGGTAAAAGCAGAAAGGTAAAAGGTGAAAGGTTTTTATCGGTTGATTAACCTTTTGCCTTTCACCCTTAACCTTACGGACTACCTATAGTCCAGCCTGTAAATAAAAGCCAGTGATACCGATGTGCCAACGCCTGTGTTACGCCCGGTAACAAACCTGCCGCCGCTTAAAAACAATGATGTTTCGTGACTGAATGAATGGCCAAAACCTATTGATGCCTGTAGAAATGAAAAGTCTTTATTTGTTTCCGGGATTACCGAGAAACTTTTGTCATTACTTTGCGAATAGATGCCGCTTAAGGTTGCCGAGATCTGATTTTCGTAGTCGCTATCGAGTGATAAGCCGAAAGTGGCGTTGTACCTGTTCTGGATAGGGCCGTTGGTGCCGAAGTACTGACGTACCCCATCAGCTGCATTAAAGTAAGTAGCAAGACCACCTAAATGGCCTGTTCCTGAAAAAGCCAGTTTTAGCTCCGCGCCCTCTTCGCCGTAGCCTAAGCTTGGGTTTTTAGAATATAGCGGGGTGATAGCGGTACCCTGTATCGAGAAATAATAAATAAAATCGATGTTGGCCAGGTAGTAGCGCAGGCCTGTTTCCAGGTCGGCTAAGCCGGAGCTTGTAACAGTTGGACTCGAGGCGGTGGTGTACCTGTTAAAAACCATCGGAACCGATGCCACCGCTGCGAACTTACGGCTGATGCCATATTCTGCATAAAGGGTAACGCCAACCGATGAGAACTTGCCATTGTCGGCAAATGCTTGTTTTTTGCCATCGGTGTCCCATTGTGAGTTTGCAAAAAAGTAACCTACAGAGGGTGCTATCAACAAGCGGCCGGGTCTTACCGGGAAGCCGCCATCAGCGTAGCTTACGCTATGCGCAGCGACAAAAAGTATCAGGGTAAAAAATAAAATCCTTGTAGAAGTTTTCAAAAGGCTCATGATTAATGGTTAATGTTTAAAATAATGCAAAAGTATCGCGCATCCAGCGTCCCTCATATATCACGTACTTCTTACCGATCTCGTGCGCCAGGTCCCTGAATACGATCAGGTGTTTTTCTGACGTGATACCGTTATAAAGTACCTGTACTGTATTTGGCGGTGCAATATTATCCAACAGACCCATGCCTACCAATGTGCGGCATTTTAAATCCGACGCGAAGTTTTTCGAATCGAAGTAGTCAAGATTATTCAGCACCTTATCAAAGGTAACGCCCGGCCTTGTATTTACATATTTTCTAATATCAATAAACGGCCAGTCTACCTGTGTCGCCAAAGTGCGTACATCTGCAAGTATAGGGTTCGCAGCAGAACAGAAGCTTATACGTTTATCAACGCTGGAAGTTGCAACGGCCAGAAATCCGCCCAGGCTACCGCCAACGGCAATAATATTGTCATGTCTTAATTCGTCACGGGTAAATATAAAATCAACCGCACGTACGCAATCCATAATGGCGCCGCGCAGTACGTATTTGTTTTTATCTTCAACACCAAGGGTAATGTAAGTTTCTTTACGAACGTTAATTACGTCTTTACTGTTTCCCTGCCCCCGTATATTGAGCGACAGGATAGCTATATCGGGGTCAATACCGTACAGCGGTTGCAAGTTTACCTGGTAACCGGGCAGCGCCAGCATTACGGCAAACTTTTTATGTTTATTGGTGGTTTTAGGTTCGGTGAGCCAGCCACGGATAGTTAGACCACCTAAAGATTTCATTTCCACCAGGTACACATTGCGATTATCCTTGCTCGAATCGGGCATTTCAGTTACCGTGAATTCGGGATCAACAGCGGCGAGTTCGGCTTTGGTATTGTCCCAGAATTTTTCAAAATCAGAGGGTTTGGCGTGTGTTGAACGCATCTCGTCTGGCTTGATACCAAAGGCCCTGCGTGTCGTATCGTCATAATCGGTAACGTTGATCATAAAATTGATCTTGTAGAAACCTGATGGCAACCCGCTCACATCGAAATTATAACTGGCAGAACCATGCCCGCCTAATTTTACGGCTGCTGAGTCTGATCTTAGCTTTTTGCCGGCCTCTGTAGTTACCTCATATTTAACCCGTCCGTTTTGCGGGGTTGAATAAGTGCTGGTTACATCAAATGTATAAGATGCGGTGCTGGAGAATACACCATCTTTATCGTGCGGGGTTAAAACGGTATTGACCGTGCCTTCACTTTCCTGTGCAGCGGCAGGCTTAATGCAAACCAATGCAGCTAAGAAAAGTGTAACAGCCATGAATTTATTTGTAAATTTTACCATCATATCAACTCATAAATTAACGGAGCGCTAAAGCTCATTAAAATGTTTCTGAACCGGAAGTAGCCTGGCCTTAAACTTTTCAACTGCCTTGTATGGCTATTACCGTGCCGAATTCGCTTAAGATGTAAATCCTTGGACGAAAATATCTATATTATAGTTTTTTTAAGGTTTAACCAATGTTTAATAAGTACTTTCTTTATTTGTTTGATACTATAAGTGGGTAAACAATTCAACAATCATACCCTATGGTATCCTGAATTTTTCGCGTAACCACAGGTTTTGGAACATGAAATAATTAAAGTTTACCTCATGTGTGGAGTTTGGTACACACACAAATTCTTTATTATCACTGGCGATATGATTAAATAATGCCATGCTGCAACGCGGCGGGCAAAACTGATCCAGCAGCCCGATACCCATCAACACGGGACATTTAACCATAGATGCAAAATTTTGCGGATCATAATAATCGAACGTTTCGTAGAATTTATCCCACGAGAAACCAGTGTGCTGACTCTGGTATTTTCTAAATACCTTGAATGGAAAAACCTGCTGGTCGTATGATTTGGATATTGTATAGTTATCGTGAATATCAGCATAAAGCGGTACCTGCATGGTGAGCACCTTCACACGTTTATCCAGCGCAGCTGTAATCAGCGCGAGCGAACCGCCCTGGCTGCCACCCTCCACAAAGATTTTTGAGGTATCGATGCCCAACCGGGAATGGGAATATAAAAAGTCGAGGCCACGCAGGCAGTCCATATAAACGCCGCGATAAATGTATTTTTCCTTGTTCTCGATGTTGACGACAGAATAATTATCGGTGCCGACATTGATCACATCCTGGCTGTTGCCATTGCCGCGTACATTCAGGTCAAACGCAATAAAATCATCGTTATCCATATTAGGCTTCAGCGAAACAACGTAACCAGGCACCCGGTAATGCACCGGGAATTTGCTGCCATCGCGCGGAACTACCAACCAGCCGCGGATCACGAGGTTACCATACGAATGCATTTCTACAGAATAAACCCGCTTGTTGCTGGTCGATAGGTCTCGGCGTTCCAATACTTTATAATTCGGAACTACCTTTGCCAGTTCTTCACGGCTTTTCTTCCAGAACTCGTCAAAGTCTTTTGGCTTATGCAGTTGCGAACGAATTTTTTCGGGGTTGATGCCGAAAACGCGCCTTACGGTATCATCATAATCAGGCGTATTGACAATGAAGTTGATGCGATAAAAACCGGTTGCCTTTGCCGGTACTTTCACCATCATTTCCTTATCGCCTTTTCCCTTCAGCGCAAGTTTCACCGAATCGAACATTACCCGTTTTCCTTCGTCGGTAGTGATAAGGAATTTGACATATCCGTTTTGAAGCTGCCTGGTGTTGTTCCGTACCTGCAGTTTATATTTAACCTCTTCGCCGTCTTTAAATATGGCATCCTTATTTTGAGGGACGGCTTCCATAACAATATCGCCGGTTTCTGCGGGTTGCTGCTCGTCTTGCGCCTTAACATTTAAAGCGGCGATCAACAGTATCGTCATTGAAAAAACCAATATGTAGCCGAATCTTTTCATAACTATAATTTAAAAACTGCTAAAAGTGAGCCGCCGTAGCCTACACCGGTATTTACACCGAATGGCACATAAAAGCCGCCCGCAAACACCGAGAACCTGCGCGTGAACGTGTGCCCGAAATTTAGCTGAGGTTTAAAGAATGAATAATCGCGTGCTGCAAAAATGTTATTGTTGAATGCCTTATTTGAACTAAATGATCGGAATAGCAATATATCCAGGCTTATCTGGTTATGTTTGGTAACCGGGTAACCTACGGTTGTCGTCAGGCTTATCTGATCTGGTCCTTGCGTACTGAAATAACGGCGGTAGGCAAATTCAGTATTGAAATACCCTTTCTCTGATACCGTTTTGGGCAGTGCGCCACAATACATCAATTTTACCTCAGTGCCATAGCTGCCGATGCCAAGAGCCGAGAGCCCGGTATCGTGTTTATAAAGCGGGAAGATACCAGATACACCTACAGAAAAATATCTTAAAAAATTGGTATTAACGAGGTTATAACTAAAACCGGCGGTCATGTCGCCAAGCCCTTGTTCCTTTAATTTAGAGCCCGGGGCAATGATGTTTTGGGTATAGATGTAAGGGACAGTTACAATAACGTCCAGCCTGCGCGAAATACCGTAACCCAAATAGAGTGTTGTAGCGTACGAGGTGAAGCCGGTGCCGGGCGCGCCTTTTATCACGTTATCCTTATCGTCGAATCTGTCCTTCTGATGATAATAGGAAAAAGTGGGGACTACCAGATTGCGATATTTCCCGATAGGAAAGCCGGCATAGGTTTTCAGCGTTGTTGCTAAAACCAGGAACAGGTATACAAAGAAAAACGCAACAGTCCTTTTCATTATAAATAAATCCGCAGTGAATGCGCATGCTTAGTTTTCAATTCCTTTTGGCCGGGGTTTATAAGCGATCAGGAAATTCGATTTACGGATGCGGTGGTTTAGCGGTTCTTCAATTAGCTTAAATAATGTTACCGAAACGGCGTTTAATACGATAAAAATGATCAGAAGGTTTACAATGTCGTTCTGAAAGGGCGAAATCCATTCTTTTCCCCACTTATCGTACAACTCAAAGATGTAATCATTTAACCTGTTAATGTTGTGAAGCAGCAGGTTGTACATCCATCCTAAATGGATCAGATAGAAGATGTATGAGCTTTTACCCAGCAACTCTATAAAAGGCAAAGCAAGGAATTTTTTGAACAAAGTTTCCTCGGTGAGAATGCCATAGAAAAAGAAGGCCACCATTATACACAAAAAGTAATTATTGGTAATGATGCCTATCGGGGTTTCCAGTCCGGCAATCCAGGGGGCGATGGGCTTTTGCAGCGCCATCACAAAAACGCAAACAAATATCAGAATGAAGCCGCCGTAGGTAAAGCTGATCTTGTTGGTGCGTTTGAAGCCATTCTTTAATACGTAACGGGCCAGTTGCACGCCTACAAAAAACTCGAAGCACCTGCCAAAGAAGGTGAAAACCAAAACAAAAGTATAGTTGCCGAAAAAGCCGTGCCAGTTCACATGGCTGAAAATGAACACCATTCCCACGGCAAACAGTGTGATAATTACAGGCTGGATATAGAATTTGTTGTATTTTTTGGCAATAAGGAAAATAATAGGAGCGGAGAAGTAAAAGCATTCCTCTACAGTTAAACTCCAACCCTGGGCAATGCCGGTGTCCCAGTACTGGTAAAAGAAGCCCCGCAAAAAGGTAATATTCAGGAGCATTAGCCCCACGGGATTAGTTGAGCCTTTGGTGATAGACTCATCCTTCGTAATAAAGTAATAAACAAAGCAGGCTACCGTAAGCAGGAAATACATGGGGTAAATACGTGCCACCCGGTTCTTCAAATACTGCTTGAACCAATCTTTTGTCAGGTGAAAGGTATTGTAATACCGGAACGTGATCAAAAAGCCCGATAAAACAAAGAATATGCTTACGCCGATGTGGAATTCGGCGAAAAACCTTTGAAAAATTTGCGGGAACCCACCGTCAAAAATGTAAGCAAAGTGAGATATGAATACCAGGTAGGCCGCCATTGCGCGAACACCCGTTAAGGCTGGTATATAATTTTGTAGCGATTTTTGTGTCAAAACGGCCTGAAATGATATTAAATTTTTCTAAGATAAACCTTATCAGAATCGTTGTACGCAAAAAGTTAATCAGAGGATGTGGAAAAGTCGGATTTATGACGATTAAAACTTGAATATTTCATTCCGAATGGCATACATAACCAACCCGGTACGTGTTTTTATATTAAGTTTTTGGAAAAGTGATTCCCGGTAGTTGTCAACAGTACGCGGACTAACAAACATCTTGTCGGCTATTTCTTTGTAGGTTAATTCAGAACAGCACAGGCGTAAAAAATCAAATTCCTTCCGCGAGAAGTCAGGCGCCCCGTCATCAGCAATAGAGCGGATCAGCTTGCCCGATACCATTTCATTGATAAATACACCCTTCTCGTTTAGGATTTTTATGGCGTTTAATAGTTCTCTTGGTTTCGACTCTTTTAAAACATACCCTCCCGCACCGGCCTTAATCATTTTGATAACTGCTTTGTCTTCCTCAAACATGCTTAGTGCCAATACTTTAACTTCCGGATAGTTCTCTTTTACCCATTTTGTGGCAGCATAGCCATCCATCACCGGCATGTTTATATCCATCAATATGATGTGGGGCAGCGGATGTTTCTTTAATAAGTGCTGCATTTGCTCGCCATTCTCAGCTTCAAAAACAACCTGTAGCTCTTCAAATTCGCCCATAAGGGATGCCACGCCATCTCTGAAAAGCGTATGGTCGTCAACAATGGCTATTAATATTTTATCTGTTTGCATATTATGGATAGGGTGTAGTAACAGTGATAATTGCGCCGGACCCCGGGCTTGAATTAATTGAAACATTGCCGCCGATTATGCCGGCTCTTTTTTGAATATTTTGCAGGCCCATGCCAATTTGATTGGCAGATAGATTGTCCACATCAAACCCGATACCATTATCAGCAACTTTTAATAGTAATATCGCATCCTGGTATTCCAGATTAATATTTATTTCGGTAGCCTTTGAATGCTTCATAATATTATTCAGGATCTCCTGCAGTATCCTGAACAATATCAGATCTTTATCCGGACTATTGCTTGCCGGCATCTCGCCGTCGTTTATATAGGTGACTTTATATTGTCCCGATTTTTCTATCCAGTTAATTTCATAGCTGATGGCTGCCGTTAGCCCCATAACTATCAACTGGTCGCCTTGCAACAGTTTTCCCAGCAGGCGCATCTCTTTAATAGACCGGACAGTCAGATCTATTGCTGCATCTATCTTTTGCCGGGCCTTTACAGCGTTATCCAATTCGATAGAGTTGAGGGTTAACGATGTAAGGCTTAACAGCTGGCCGATATTATCATGCAGATCAGCACCGATAGTTTGCATAGTTTGCTCCTGTACTTCGAGCTGGGTTTTGGTGATTTCGGCGTCGAAGGTTAGTTGCATCATTTTCTTTTCTTCTATGTGACGCTTTTTACGGCGGTTATAAACCGAAATATATATTAATATAAATGCAGGCGCTATCAGGAAGATAAGCGTAGTCGTTATGACTAATTTTTTGACATCGTTGTCTCCCATCTTCTGCAAATAAATGAGTAGCTCCATAAGCTGTATAGTATGATATTCAGGCCAGCGAAGATGAAGTAAGTAAGATTTTTTGTAGAGGTAATCATTATATGTTCAAATTTTTTTTCATAGAGATTACATGTTGTATTCGCAAAATAGAAGAATAGCGTTCCGGCAACCCACCAAAACTCTGGAGAGTGGCTGATCTTTAGGTAATGCTCATCTTTTATCAACAGATAATAATAATATAAGCTATAAAAAACATAGACGATAGACATCACGGCATATGTATTATCATTATAAAGCATAAAACCGTGGTCGTTTAGTCCTAATAAATAGAGCGTCGAAAATAATGCAAGCCCTGAAATAATCAGGGGCTTGCTTTTGATATACTTAGAAAATAAATAAAAAAACATCAGATTATTAAATCCAGTCTCAAATACGAGAAAGATATTATAAACCCAATTGTTGTTCTTCGTTGTTGTTAAAACAAGAATCCCTAAGATTTCGGCAATACATGTTGCCAAAAGGTAGATAATCATAGATTGCCAGATTAAGGACTTGTCTTTTGCCAGGCAAACTATTGCAATAACAAAGCATAAGGTTTCCGCCAAAGTATTTACTGTGAAATATTGCCACATAAATCTGTTATCATAATGATGTACCTGGGCAGTGCGTAGGGCAGATTTCTCCATTTTCTACACCATTTGATATCAACGCCTTTACCAAATCTGCAACCGTAAGTTTTTTTATCTTATTATCGAAATCATGTTGATTTAAGAATTGATTGAAAAAAGGGGTTATGTAGCGATTTGTTATAGTTCGTTTATTCATATTAAGGTTAGCAAAATAGCCTTTTGCTGTGTTGCAGTCATAAGAGTCAACGTGGATATTTGAGTCCTGTGGGGATTTAACCGTGGATTCGATAACGAAAGCATCTTTATCTGCTGAAAAATAATCGATATGGGCATGCCGTCCAAAATAAATACGCAAGCCGTCGTAATCATCTGGGTGCTTTTCCTTCATTTCAGCATCCATTGCAGAAATTAGACCAAGATCGAACCACTCACAATTGGTTTCAATTTTAGTACCATTGCTGGCTCCAAATGTCGATACCATACCTTCTCCGTAGAGTCTTGTGATATAATGAAAATCGTTGCCAAAGTTACACAATGCATCATCCGGGCAATTTACACCACATGGCTGATATAACTTCGCGCCACCTCTATCATTATTTATTTCCCCATACGTGTCTACGCTAATACCTGTTGTGCCAAATAGGTCGTTTATATTGTGATCAAAATAATCTTGATGATAAGTTCCCGAAGGAACTGTTTCGTCGGTTCCAAAAGCATAAGTTGACACAAGTAATACGGTATTTTGATTATCTTTTGTCGTGCCAAAATAAACTCTTATTCCGTCGGGGCTTTCTCCATTAGGTGCAATTTCCTTCTTCAAAAAGTCAAGTATTTTTTCTATGACGTCTTTTTTGAACCATATGGTTGTAGGAATGCGAATGGCATTACCAGTCTTTAAAAAGCCATCTCTCATAGCCAAAGCCTCACTTTGAGAATATCCATTTAAGCAATAGCGCGATTGACTATGCGCGGTGACGGCGGCCATTAAAGCCATAATAAATAATAATTTTTTCATTGTTTTAAGGGGTTAAGGTGATTTAAATTTAGTTAATTAATTTGAGATTTAATAACTCAAAATTCCTCTGTAACAATCACATCCCCAACGTTTTTACGCCCTTTTTAATACCGTAAAATCACCCTGTTAAAAAGAGCCTTTTTGCGGTAATTCAGTTTTGCCTCTCTAACGAAATTTAACCCGACAAAAAATAACCGCGAAAGCCGAAAACGGACTTAGAGTAGGCAATAATTAAATTAATCTTATTATGGAAAAGGCAGAATTATTTTCTCTTGAAAAGGAAATGTCGAGCTATGATTTTGGCGAGTTAAATTCACAAAAGGATACTGCGATCGCCAATATCGCAAGCGCTCAAAGCGCGGCAGATATTAAAACAGAGATTTGCAACATTTGGGGGAAAATCAGCAAATTCGTTAAGTGGGCAGAGTATATTCCTGGCGTTGGCAAATTCATTACGATTTTAGCCAATTTACTTGATTCGCTTTGTGGATAGGTAAATCCCGTAAAATGGTAAAAAAGAAACGTGGTTCAGTATTAATGAACCACGTTTCTTTTTTGGATTTAACGCAATAATTATTCTGTCGGTTTTCCAATCCTTTTCTGCAACTCTGCAATCGGCATGGTAATCATACGGCCAATAGGTTCTTTACCGCGGTAGGTAATCACTCTTAGTTGAGTGGCGTCTTTTGGCACCTCCAATGCAGAGGTATATTTTGGATAGAACCTATCGGGATAAGAATTATCGAAACTGTAATAAATATCCAGGTTGGGGATTTCAGTGGTTAATTCCACATTCATTTTGTCGCCAACCATTGTTGGTTTAAAATCAGGATCGTAAACAGCAGGAGCGTATTTAATCTCTGCCTCGTTAAAGCGCGCGAAGTGTTTCTCTACCTTCGGATAAAAGTTATCCCAGCTTTTTTTCTCCTTTGGTGACCATACCGATTCTGATATAGCAAAGCCACGCGGCCAGGTCATGTATTCCACCTGGCGGAAATTGAACACTTGCTCGGTCCATAAGTTGGCTTGTCCGCCTAATATCAGTTTTGCGTCGGCACTGTCAGGTACAGGGTCGAATTGGTATGATTTGTTGAGGCGTAAAGTAGCATATACATGCGGTTCCATTACCCGGTCGCTTTGCATATAATCAAGATAAGCAAATGTGGTTGGACTCATCACTACTTCATGACCCAGGCGAGACGCTGTGATACCGCCTTTGATACCGCGCCAGCTCATTACCGCCGCTTTCGGACCGAGGCCGCCTTCAATGATCTCGTCCCACCCCATAAATTTTTTACCTTTCGATTCAACAATGGTTTCCAAACGTTTTTCGAAATAGCTTTGAACCTCCTCCATGGTCTTCAGGTTCTCTTTTTGCATCAGTGCTTTTACATCAGCACTTTGCTCCCAGAAATTTTTGGCGCACTCGTCGCCACCCAAATGGATATAGCCGAATGGGAAGAGCTGGGCAATTTCGCCCATTACCTTATCTAAGAACGCGTAGGTCTTTTCGCTGGCGGGATTGAGGGTGTTATCAACCAGCGCCTTAATGCCGTCTTTTGTGAAGTTCATCATGTGTTCGCCCGAACGCACGTGATACTGGTCGGCCCCTGGTGTGCACGACAACTCCGGATAGGCAACAACCGCAGCAAGACTATGGCCCGGTACATCAACCTCCGGCATAATATTCAGGAAGTTCTTCTTGCCGTAAGCCACCAGCTCGCGTATATCGTCCTGGGTGTAAAAACCGCCATAGGTGCGTGGCTCGTCGGCGGTAGGGGGCGTAAAGCTGCCAAACTCACCAACTTTTTTCACATTGTATGCGCCAACAGTGGTTAAGCGCGGCAAGCTTTTTATTTCAATGCGCCAGCCCTCATCATCGGTTAGGTGCATGTGCAGCAGGTTGAATTTGTAGCGCACCATCTGGTCAATATAATCCTTCACTTCCTGCTTGGTAAAGAAGTGACGCGATACGTCGAGCATCAGGCCCCGCCATCCAAAGCGTGGGTAGTCGGTAATATCAACACAGGGCGCTGTCCATTTAACGTGCTGAACTTCGGCGCTTTCAATTTCTTTGGGCAGCAATTGCATCAATGTTTGCACGCCGTAAAAAAGCCCCGCCGGCTCGTTGGCCGAAATAATAACTTCCCTTGGACCAACAGACAGCTGATAGCCTTCTTTACCTAATTCACTATTAGTTTTACTAAACAGCATTAGCTTAATGGTAGGAGGGGTGGCCGATTTAGCTTTTACAAAAACCGTTGCACCGGTTGCCGTGGACAATTTTTTTCTCAGGTAATCCGTCACCGGCATTACGTCTGCGGTCAATGGCGCCTGTATGGTTACCACTTTAGGTAGTACAAACTGGCCGTGTTTTAAGCTTGTGCTAACCGGTTCGGGAATAATGGCCAGCTTGGGTTGCGCCGTTTGGGCAAACGTCAGCACAGCAAAAAAGCAGCCGAAGAGCGCTAAGGATAGTTTTTTCATATTTGAAATCGATAAAAGGGTTTTTATTGGCAGGGATATCCGGATGCAAATTATACTTTTTAAATAATATTAAGAAGTGGATTGTGAATTAGTTGATTAGGTTGAGTTAATCAAAAATAATTATATTGCGTCAACCAGACGCATTATAAATCAATTTCATGAAAAAACATTACCCTTTTGCGGCATTTGCATTGTTGTTGTGCATGGCCGGGTTATTTTATTCATTTAAAATAAGTAGGAATATAGTGCTACCGGGCATAATTAAAGTTGACGGCGGAGCGATATCCGGTTTCCCAAGCCAGGAGGGCGATGTCGTGGCATTTAAAGGCATCCCATTTGCCGCGCCTCCCGTGGGCAATCTGCGCTGGAAAGCGCCGCAGCCCGTGATTCCATGGAGTGGTGTTAAGAACTGTGCTGATTTTGGCCCGAGCCCGATGCAAAATAAGCCGGTGCCTTTTGGGGTTTATACCAAAGAGTTTTTAATTCCTGAACAACCGATAAGTGAAAATTGTTTATACCTGAACGTTTGGACAAAAACCACCGGTGCAGCCAAAAAGCCTGTTTTTGTTTGGATATATGGCGGTGGTTTTAGTTCGGGCGGTGCGGCAGTGCCTATTTATGATGGCGAGGCAATGGCCAAAAAAGGGATCATATTCGTATCCATCAATTATCGTGTGGGCATTTTTGGTTTTCTGGCGCATCCCGAACTCACTAAGGAATCGCCCGGAAAAGCGTCTGGCAACTATGGCTTAATGGATCAGATCGCAGCGTTAAAATGGGTTAAAAGAAACATCGCGAAATTTGGCGGCGATCCGGATAACGTAACCATAGGTGGCCAATCGGCGGGATCGATGAGCGTGAACTGCCTGGTGGCGTCGCCTTTGGCTAAGGGGCTGTTCAATAAGGCCATTGCTGAAAGCGGTTCGCTGATGCTTGCAAAAGGAGGTTTTAGTGCCGGTAATCTTGCCGATGCAGAAAAACAAGGTCTGAGGATAGCTGCCACCCTGCACGCAGGTTCTTTGGAGGATTTAAGAAAAATTCCCGCCGCCGATCTGTTGAAAGCTCCGGCACAATTTGCACCTATCATAGATGGCTATGTTTTGCCACAACCGGTTTCAAAGATTATAGCTGATGGCAAGGGCAATAAAGTTTCGCTGTTGATAGGCTGGAATGCTGATGAAGGTTTTGTGATGAAGAATGATACAAAAGAACAGTTTCAGCAGGAGGCAAAAGAAAAGTATGGTAAATACGCAGACGCGTTCTTGCGCTTCTTCCCGTCAAATACGGAAGCGGAGGTTGCGCAGTCACAATTGAAGTTGAGCCGCGATATGATCTTTGCTGCCTCTGGTTACAAATGGGCCGGCATACAGGCGCAGGCAGGAACGGCACCGGTTTACGTTTATTACTTTCAGCATAAATTACCCGCTACGCCTGATTTTGAAAAATACGGGGCCTTCCATACCGGCGAGGTGGCTTATGTAACAGATAATTTAAAATTTTTAAATCGTCCGTGGAAGCCGAACGATCAGCCGCTGGCCATCCAAATGTCGGGCTATTGGGCCAATTTCATCAAAACCGGTAATCCGAATGGCGGTAGTTTACCGGTGTGGCCTAAATATAATAAGACCCAAAACAAGGCGATGGTGTTCGGTGATACCTCGACGCCTCAAACCTTGCCCGATAAAGAGGAACTGCAATTTATGATGGAACATTTATAGGGATCAAAACCGGACGGCCCGATGTCCGGTTTTGTTACATGATATATGGTGTAATATTGATTTATTGCTGTGTGTCAATATATTAGTAATTTGGAACAGCGATTGAGCCTGTTAATTACTTGAAGTCGTATTCCTTCCATATCAACCTGTATGACCTGGCCTTTGTCGGGGCCATATTTATCGGGCTGACGTTTGTATTGCTGCTATGGTTTACACCAAAGAGTGGCCGACGTGCAAACCGGTTCCTTGCACTTGCCCTCGGTGCAATTGTTTTGCGGATGGCCTGGCTGCTATGCGTCGATATCCGGCTGGATGCCTACTTTCCGTACTGGAGCTGGCTGCCTCTGAATTTTTTGTTGGCGCCCGGTCCGCTCATTTATTTTTATGTATTAAAGATAACCCGGCTGGAATATAAATTTCATCCGAAGGATCTGCTGCATTTTAGTCCGTTATTGCTTGAACTCGGAGCCCATGTGTTAGAAATAAGGGAAAGCGTCAATACAGGCGCTGTTACCTATCACACGTTAATATTCCAGCGCGTCAATACCATATTGCTGTTACTGGCTTTTATTTCAGTCATCGCGTACCTGTACAGGTGTCGGGTATTGATCGAACGCTTTTATACGCAGCAAAAATTTAACGGGAACGACCGTTACCGTTATCAGTGGCGGTGGCTCGACCGTTTGTTGACGGGTTGCGGCTTGTCGTGGCTGCTGTGGATGCTGTATGTGGTGGTAGATTATTTTGGTTATCATCATCAATTAAACCTTCAAGCCTATTATCCTTGCTACCTCTTTTTAACGACAACAACCATCTGGCTGGCTGTTTCGGCATTTTTAAAACCCGAGGCCGACGCAAGAATCGAATCGTCTCCCTTTCCTAAGCCATTGGCACCCGATGATCTGCGACAAAAAGGCGCCTGGTTGAAAAGGGCTATGAAAGCCAACGGATATTACCGCGATCCGGAACTAAGTTTGGGGTCACTGGCCGAAAAGCTCGCGATCAGTTCGCACGAACTATCCCGGATAATCAATTCCACATTCAAAAAAAGCTTTAACGATTTTATTAATGAATACCGCGTTGTGGATGCGGCGCAGAAAATGCACGACCCCGCTTTTGATCATATCACGTTGCTGGGTATAGCATTTGAATCGGGATTTAATTCCAAGTCAACCTTTAACCGCATTTTTAAACAAATGACCGGAAAGAGCCCGGCTGAATATAAAAATGAGCGCCCAACTTATAACTTAGGACGCTCCCCGTCATTTGCCGCGATAATTTCGAACCAGGAAACCACCCCTAAATGGTCTTCCACGAAATTAAATCGCAATTTTATGTTTAGAAATTATTTAAAGATCGCCATACGGCAAATCAGCAAACAGAAGATGTATGCGGCCATCAAGATCGGGGGCCTGGCGTTCAGTATCGCCGCCTGTTTACTCATTGCTTTGTATATCCGCAACGAGGTGAGTTATGATCAATCATACCCCAACGCCGACCGTATTTTCCGCGTGCTGATGTATTATACCGACGGTAGTTTTACGGGAAAAGGTCCTGAGTGGCCCGCCCCGCTGGCTAAAACACTGAAAAAAGACTTTCCGCAAATAGAACTGTCGGGCCGCCTGATGCCCAATACGCTGATGGGCGCCGGCAATGCCGAAGTACGCCGTACCGACCAGACCGAAAATACGTATGAGGAAGGCATCACCTTTGCCGATCAAAGCATGTTGGATATATTCAAACTGCCTATGGTTTACGGCGATAGGACCCATGCGCTCGCCCGTCCGCATACCGTGGTGATCACCCGCAGGAAGGCCGAAAAATATTTCCCGGGACAGAATCCTGTAGGTAAGACCATTTACTTTAACAATGACAAGACCACACCTTTTACCATAGGTGGAGTAATTGAAAACATGCCATCCACATCGCACCTGCAGTATGATTTTTGGGTGACATTAAACGGCATGGAGTTTTGGAACGGTGAGCAGAACAACTTCAGTACGTATAATTATCCTACCTACGTGCTGCTTAAACCAGGTGTTAATCCGAAAGATTTTCAACAGAAAATAACAGCCGACATGGTTAAAAACTACTTTCTGCCCAACATAAGGCAAGGTGGTGCAAAAGATCCCGAAGGCGATGCCGCTAAAATTCACATGCTGCTGCAGCCGGTAAAGGATATCAATCTATACTCGTACGATGTTCGCGACGGCCTATCGCACGGCGATATCCGTTTTGTATGGCTGTTTGCCGGAGTGGCCCTGTTTATCCTGGTTATTGCATGCATCAATTTTGTTAACCTGGTTACCGCCAAATCGGCCAACCGGGCTAAGGAGGTGGGTTTACGTAAGGTTGTGGGCTCGCACCGCAACAGTTTAATTAAACAGTTTTTAACCGAATCGATGCTGTACAGCGGCCTTTCATTTATTATCGGCTTATTGCTGGCCTGGCTGCTGCTACCTTATTTCAATACACTTGCATCCAAATCATTAACTATGCCCTGGGGCGAATGGTGGCTTTTGCCGGTTATTCTACTATCAGCCTTCATTATCGGCGTCATCGCGGGGCTATACCCGGCATTTTACCTATCGGCGTTCAGGCCTGCGCAGGTGTTGAAAGGCGCGTTGAGCACCGGTAGCAAAAACTCAATATTGCGCAACACTTTGGTGGTGTTCCAGTTCACAGCTTCTATTATGCTGATTATTGGTACCATGGTTATTTACAACCAGATGCACTATGTATTGAACCAAAAACTGGGGTACGATAAAGACCAGGTGGTGCTTGTGCAGGGCACTAATTCAATGAGCGGCGACAATGTGAAAAGCTTTAAAAACGAGCTGCAGAAGCTATCGTCGGTAAAAAGCGCTTCCATCAGCGATTACCTGCCTACTTATGCCGGTACCAAACGCAACGGCGGCCCTTTCTTCCTTGACGGCAGAAAAAGCCTTGATGCCGGGGTGCAGGGGCAATTCTGGCAGATTGACGATACCTATCTGAAAACGCTGGGAATTAAACTGGTGGAAGGCCGCAACTTCTCGTACGAGATGTCTGACGACACGGCTGGTAAAACCGTCATCATTAACCAAACCCTCGCCCGAAAACTCAACCTTAAAAAGCCATTAGGTGCAAAAATTGACAACGGCGGTGTTTTCACTGTTATCGGGGTAGTTGAAGATTTTAATTTTGATTCGATGCACGAGCAGATCCTTCCGCTGGCCATGCATTTTGGCATCAGTCCTTCGCTGGTGAGCATAAAGGTGAAGGGGACGGATATGAAAAATACTTTGCAATCCATTACCGCGGTGTGGAAACGATTTGCACCCAATCAGCCTATCCGCTACACGTTTATGGACGAGAATTACGCCAAGATGTATGCCGATGTGCAGCGCATGGGCCGTATTTTTACAACGTTTGCCATACTGGCTATTGTTATAGCCTGCCTTGGCTTGTTCGCACTATCCGCGTTTATGGCCGAGCAGCGCGGTAAGGAGATCGGCATCCGCAAGGTACTTGGCGCAAGTGTAGGCAGTATTACCAGATTGTTGTCGCTCGAATTTGTCAAACTGGTGGCCATTGCTATCCTTATTGCCTCGCCAATAGCATGGTGGGGTATGAACAAATGGCTGGAAGGCTTTGTATATCATGGGCCTGTACAATGGTGGATATTTCTTGCTACCGGCCTCGCAGCTATATTGATTGCTTTGATCACCGTAAGTTTTCAGTCCATAAAGGCGGCGTTGATGAACCCCGTAAAGAGCCTCAAAACCGAATAAGGCGGTTAGGTTTATGAGTAGTTAAGCGCTACGAATAGCCGGGTAAAGAAAGTAAGCCGGCGACTAGATATTCAGTTTATATAGTAATAGCTACGCCCTTGCAAAATTTGCAAGGGCGTAGCTATTTTAATTTCTCACCTAACCTTTAACGTCCAATTATCTAATCTCTGGCCTCTAATCTCTAATCACAGTTTAACGAACGAGCTTTTGCCAACTAAGCTGTTATCGCTATTGTTCACCACCTGTATAAAGTAGGTGCCGGGGAGCAGGGTGCTTACGTTATCCTGCCAGGTTGGGCTTGATGATGTCGCGGTTTTAATAACAGACCCGGTAACACTGATGATCTTTATGCCATACGATGCCGATGGTCCTGATGCTGCCGAAGCTAATGTTGAATTTAGCCCTACCTTTTGAATGCCAGACAAGTTGAACTGATTGTAACCCGTATTTCCGATAGCCAGATTTATGACGCCGCTTGATGGGTTAGGGTAAACGCTAACCTTTGTAGTAACTGCAACTACCTTGCTTGGGTCATAAACCACGGTAATGGCTTTTGAATAGGTAATGGCGCCATTAAGGTCTTCTATTTTTAAGCGATAGATATCTACCGTATTAACCGGGTTTTTATCGGTAAAGGTATAAGTTCCCTGCCCGTTTGAGGCAAAGCCGCCCAGTACATTAAATGTAATGCCGTTGTCGGTACTGCGCTCTACCGTAAAATTGGTGTAGCTTTCTTCATTTTCAGTTACCCAGGTAAGCGGTACTTCCGATGGCTGTTTCGTAGCGGTAAAATCTAACAAATGTACACCTAGGGCTGTGTTTTGCCGTACAATTATCTGGAAGCGATCATTGCCTGAGGCCGCCGGATCCGATTTGTTAATGTCAAATACATAATCGCTGTTGTGGCGGAGATCGAGCGAATCTTTTTTGTATTTATCCATCAGCCATATTTCGTACAGCTTGGGTAATTCGTCGAGCGAGGTTTTGCTAAGCGTAAACCGGCCGCTGTTGGTGGCATCAACCTTTAGTTTTATAACTTCCTGTGCTTTTTTAGGTAATGGTAAAAAATTTACAGACAACGGTACAGGTATGCTGTCGCTCGAGAAGCTGGCCAGTCCTTCGGCAACTCCGCTCATGCCTGAAAGGTATCTTGAATCTTCCTGGTCATTATATCTTGAAGAGGAGTTTGAGTTAAAGGCAATGGCTATGTCGTCGTAATTTAATGAATCGACAGATAGTTTTAAACGCAGGATCTGGCGTACGGCGTATGCCGAGGCGAGTGGAGTGCCCATTAGTAAACTGCCGCCAAGTGTTGCTGTTGGCTGTGATAACGGTGCCTTTGCAGCTTCGGTAAACTTAACAGATGCAGTTGATGCAGTTGGGTCGGCTTCTACAAAGAAGCCCTGGCCGCTGGCAATAATATTGGAGGTAGCACCCGATGGTATCTGGGTAAATGTATTATAAGTATTGTAATTTTTTGTCTGCGGATTCATAACATATATTACCGGCCTCAACCCTGTTGAAACAATGGTGCCAGTTGAAAAGCCGTCAAGGTTGATTGAACAGGGGTAGGGGTTACCAATCAGCGTGTACCCGGTGATCGCTGTTTTAAGGTCTGAACCGCCGTACCACAAATTTACCGGTACGTCGCCTACATTAATGCTGCCGGTAGCGGTGAGTGTCGATGCTGTAGCCACGTATGTTGTAACAGTTTGTTCGGCAGCCGTGTGTCCGGCACGCTCGCCTCTGAAAAAGAACAGAAAGCCGCTGCCCAGGGGAATATTGAAAGGACCGCCGTCACCGTCAATATTATAATTGGGAGCCGAAAGGATATTATTAATACCCCTGAAATTGCCGCTGGTATATGATGCATTTGATGAAGGAATATCCTGACGATAGATGTATATGGTAGGATTTCCAGCCTTGTCAAAGCCACCGGCTGCATCTGTTGTACCGGTAAGCACAGCATTATTCTTAATATAATTAATGCTGTACACATTCCTGGAATTTACGTTTGCTGCATAAACAGGAGAACTCATTAACCTGTAACCGCGATAACCCTGCACATAACGTTCAACGTTAAAATTACCCAGACAGGTAGCGTTTGTGGCGAAAGCTGCAATGGCTGCCGAACCCTTGGTGTCAGACTGCAACGTGAATGAGGTCCCTGCCGAGTTGTCAATTTTTACACCATCTCCCGGCGGAAAAATCACCGAGGTAGAACCCAGATAAAAAGTGCCGGTATTGGTTATAGAGGCGCCTTGCCCGCTTAAAGTGATCAGGCACGATGAACCGCTCTTGCCGGCGTAAAATGTGCCTGAATTTGTAATAGTGGAGTTTTTTGTTGCCACGGTAATAATGCTCGATCCATCGGCAGTGAAAGTACCGAGATTGCTGATGATCATATTAGCATTCGTAGACATGTTAACTGTAGAGCCGCTAAGATGCATAGCGCCGCCGGCTTTATTCATAAATCTGGCTCCTTTGCCAACAAAATTAAAAAGGCAGGCGGTAGTAGTTAAATTTCGTGAATTTTGGATCTTGCTGTTGGTCCCGTTTAAGTAATAGGTTGAACCATTATCTGTGTAGGTACTTCCGTTACTAATTATTGCGCTGGTTCCGTTAAGATTAAATGTACAGTTGCTGCAGGTAACCACGCCACCGTTAGAGAACGTAGTAAAAGCCCCTAAGTTAAATGTTGCGCCTGTAGCCGCAATAGTGCCCGGGTTAACATTGACCAATGGAGTAGCTGCAGCTGTGTTGTCGTTTAAATTAATCTGCGATCCTGTACCGCTTGTTAATGTGCCCTTGTTGGTAAAAGTACCTCTCGCAGCTATATTTAATGTGCCGGATATGGTAATAAAGCTGTTGTTGGTGAAAGTCCCCGTACTGTTTATGGTTGCAGTGTTATTAAATGTTGTTGCTGCATTGCTTGTATAAGTACCATTTACGGCAACAGCCCCGTTAAAAATTAATGTGGGCCCGTTGTTGGTTGTAAAAGTGTTGCCGGCGCCAACAGTTAAGGTTGTAAAGGTTAATGTGCCGCTTCCGGCTATAATAGCGCCATTAACAACAGCAAGCGCTCCGGCTGTTAACGATGTTCCGCCTGTGAAATTTACCGTACCCGCGGCATTTATAGTAACGGCCCCGGTTATTGTAAGTGCATTTGTCAAATTCAGTGTAGCGCCGGAGGTGAACGTTATAGAATTACAGGAAATGCCTGAATTGTCGACAGTTAAATTGTTCGCGGTTATGCCAATGGTAATATCATCACCGGCGCCTGGGCCGCCAGCGGGCGCCAATGGCAGCCAATTATTGGGATTAGTCCAGTTTCCGCTGGCTGTTCCTATCCAGGTATAGGAAGTGGCGCTCGTTTTCAGCGCACAAAAAATGGCCACTACAATTAAACTAAATAGTAATCGTGTTTTCACATCTTAACAATAAAATATCAAATCGGCCCTAAATATCCGTTGGATAGGTTTGGGGGCATTAAGTTATTAATTTATGTTGATAAATATCAATTGTGTTTTAATAATTATTGCTTTATTTCTTTTTGAGGCATAATATTAAAATAATAGTTATTAAAATTTACGCTACGAACATGGCTCATGAAAGTTATCAACATTTGCACCGCTCTAGCAAGAGGCATTTTGCCACGCTTAACCGGCCTTTTTTGTAATGGTGGAATGGGGGGTAATAGCTTGGCATTTACCAACTTGAATGCCGGTGATAAATGAAGACAATCCGTCAAAACAAAAAATCAATAATTTATCAAATCGGGATAAGGCTTGCAATAACAATGCTAACCGGGGAGGCAGCGCCAGGTTTATGGCAGAATAAATTTAAGGCCTTACTAATGGTTACTTATTTTGCCTTTGGATTGTGCTCTTGAAATAATAGTTACAAAAATGTTGCTTTTGAGGAAAGGTAACTTGCACTGCATTAAAAAGCCAAAGAAAAAAATTCCACAATGCTTCCCGGTTTGGGAAAGGAGGCGGGAGATAAAAAGGGGAAAGGTAAAAGGAGAAAGTAAAAGTATGTTTCTTATTCCTTCACCTTTTGCCTTTACCCTTCGCCTTTCTGCTCCTTTAAATTTTTATAAAAGTAGTTCTCCCTACAACGCTTTTATCTGCGTTATTAATTACCTGTATGATATAGGTACCGGGTAATAGCGTGGCCACATCATCTTGCCAGGTTGGCTGCGATGAGACTGCCGTTTTTACAACGTTGCCCGATACATTGACAATTTTAATAGCGTACGATTGATTGGAGACTTGTTTTGCAGCACCTACGCTTTGCACACCCGAAATGAGATTTACAGGCGCGTTTGTTCTAATAGCGAGGTTGATGGTGCTAACAGCAGGATTAGGATAAACATTAATGGTGTTGGCAGCCACTGCACTGCTTCCTGTACCGTAGATGAGTGAAACGGTTTTTGAGTAGCTTATCGTACCATTTAAGTCTTCAATTTTCAGGCGGTAGATATTTGCAGCGTTATTAACGGGGTTATTGTCAAGTAAAGTATAGATCCCCTGGCCGTTCGAAGCAAAGCCGCCAACTATATCAAAGGTGACGCCGTTATCGGTACTGCGCTCAACGGTGAAGTTGGTATAAGCTTCCTCGTTTTCAGTTTTCCATTCAATTTGCGAACCGGCGGTAGCTTTGGTCGCTGTAAAGCTAAGCAAATGAATACCCAGCGCCTGGTTTTGCCGCACCACCACGGTAAAACGGTTCTTGCCATAGCTTGTGGTATCGGCCAGGTTGACATCGAAAACGTATGAGTTGTTATGACGCAGATCGAGTGAGTCTTTTTTGAACTTATCCATCAGCCAGATCTCGTAGATCTTCGGGATAGAATCCAGCATCGGTCTTTGCATAGTATATCTGCGTGTTTGAGCTGATGATACGCCCAACTGTATGGTTAATGGCTTAATTTTTGGCAGGGGGACCAGATCAGCTGCAAGCGGAACACCGTCTGATGAGTAAGCCGTTAAACCTTCCAGTGCGCCCATGCCGCCCAAATCTCTCGAGTCTTCGTAACCGTCATATTTTTCAGTTGCCGATGCCGAAAAGCCCACCACTACATCATCGTAATTCAATGAATCCGCAACCATCTTTAATCTTAATAGCTGAATTTTAGCCTGTTTGGCAGGCGTGCCCATTAGCAGATCGCCGTTGGTAAGCTGTGATGTTGGCGCCTTGGCAGTTTCATTAAACGTTAATACAGGGGCGGTAGCTGTAGGCAGTACCTTTACAAAAAAGCCCTGGCCGCTTACGATCTTGCCGGTGCGGGTAGCCGGATTACCCGTATGATTTGAATAGGAATAAGATTCGTACTGATAGGTCACCGGATTAAATACATAGATGGTTGGATCAATCTGTGTAGCCACAATGCCTCCCGTAGACACATTAGCCCAGTCGATAGTGCTGGCATAAGGATTACCCACCATATTGAAGCCCCTGATGGCGTCGTTACCAGTAGTTGAGGTCATGCCTAAGTTTGACGACGACGGCGTGTACCAGTCCTTAACCGTTATCGACCCCTGGTTTAAAGTGCCCGTTGAGGTAAGCGTTACCGATTCAGGAGGCAAGTAAGGAAATTGTTGAGTTCGGGTTGTCCAGTTGGTAGCAGCGCCTCTAAAGAAAAAGAATACACCGTTGCCTACAGGCACAGTAAAGTTAGCGCCGTCGGTAGTGGTTAGTTTGGTTGGGTCGGTAATATTGGTAATGCCAATCCAGTTGCCGCTGGTAAAGGTGGTGTTGCTTGGCGCTTTGTTTTCGCGGTATAAATATAAGGTTGGGTTACCTGCACTTGTGCTGCCGCCAACGGCGCCTGTTACAAATGCATTGGTTGAGCTGTTGGCGTCGAGGGTATGCCCTGCCGTCGTACCCGCTATATAACTAAACGAAACAATTTTGTTGCCACCGGAAGCGGTACCGGTATTAACAGGCGATGAAATAATGCGGTAGCCGCGTTCGGCATATTTGTTTTTAACGGCATCGAAAGTGAGGCTGCCCTGGAAATAACGCTCTACGTTATAGGTGCCTTTTAAGGTAGGGCTGGGGTTTGGATTTGTTGGGGTAGGGCCGATAGCTGCAGAACCATAAGCATCAGACCGTAATATGAAAGTACCGCCCGCATCATTCACCATCTGGCAGCTTGACGATGTTGGATAAACGATTGATGTAGAGCCTATACTAAATGTTCCGCCACTCTGATTTTCCAATAATGCGCCGACGCTATTGAGTGTAATAATACATGACGATGGGCCGGTTGAAAGGGTAAGCCCTGCTTTAAAAGTACCTGTGTTTTTAATATAGCTTGCAGTATTGTTTGACCCGGAGGATGCCATGTTAATGGTTGAGCCGCCCTGAGCAGTAAAAGTTCCTCCATTTGTTAATTTGAACGTGCCGGTGCCCCCGATTACAAAGTCGGTATCGTCTATTACAAAATTGCCCGACGTATTGGTTACGTTGTTGGAGTTTCCTGCGCCTGTAGTAAGCGTACACGACGTCATGGTGACTGCTCCGCCGCTGTTGGTAAGATTTGTGCCGCCATTTGCCATAGTAAAAGCAGTTGCAGTGGCATTGAATATAGCATTGGTATTATTGGTAATTGACGACGGATTGCCTTCAAACTTAATTGCCGATGATGCTGAACTTGTGATAGTTCCCGAATTTGTTACGAAACTGCCAGCGCCTATATCGAGTGTTGATGCGGTTATCGTAAGACTGCTTCCGGAGGTCGAATTTTTGATATAAGATGAATTGCTGTTTGCTAAATTTATGTTGGAGCCGTTAACTGCCGATACAGAACCTGAATTATCTATACCCGTTCCCGCCGCCAGATTCAAGATTGAAGCATCAAGGCTAACCGAGCCTGTGCTGGAATTTGTTATGGTGCGCGGGTTGGTTAGGTTGATAGTCGAGTTAGTATAGGCTTGAATTTTACCATCGTTGCTGAATATAGGTATGGTACTACCGGCGAAGGTGGCACTGGCGGAATTCAGGGTAATAACCCCGGTATAGGCATTGGTGATGGATACCGAATTTGTAGTGTTGAATTGCGAACCCGGATTTACTGTAATTTGCCCGGCGTTGGTTACCATTGCACTGTTTATGGTGGCTGTTGAGGTGTTGAATTCCATTAAACCGCCGGAGTTATTAGTAATATTATCGCCCTGGTTAATAGCGGTAAAAGGCGATGAGTTAAATTTTATTGTGCCCGAATTAGCCAGTATAACGTTGGGCTGCAACGTGAGCGTAACCGAATTTAACGTTATTTGACCGCCTGTATCATTAGCAATATACGATGGGTTTGCTGTGCCGATTGTGCCATTGGTAACGTTGATATCCCCGGCATTATAAAGAAATGAATTGGAGCCGAGGCTTATCTGCCCGGTCGAAGTTGTAAGATTTATTATACCGTTTGATGTATTGTAGATAGGAATAACAAGATCGCTTACATTGTCGGAAGAAATTGATTTGGGTGTATTAATGGTCCCGTCATTGGCCAGTGTGCCTATTGTTGAAGTTGTAACACCCAAACCTAAAGTTGTTACAGAGCCGTGCAGGCTTATGTTGCCCGAAAAATTTACGGTATTGCCTGTTAATATATATAAAATTTGACCCGACGATACATCGGCAGTTGTGCATGCGGTGGTACCTGTGCCTCCCCAGGCCAGGTCTGCATCGCTATGAACGTATATTCCTCTTTTAAAATTGTTATCTGATGCGTAAGTAACCAAGGTAACTGTACTCCCGCCAGTACTCGGTACCTGTACTACATCATTAGATATAAGCGTTGCGGTAAACGCCAGGTTCGATGAGGTCATTGTTAAGCCATTGGTAGTAACCGGCCCGCTTGAATTGGAGATGACCGTGCTGCCATTGGTGGTAAATACCCCCGATAAATTAAGCGGCGTATTAATACCAAATGTACAGGCGCCAACTGTTAAAGTGGCTGCTTTGAGTGTAGAGCCTCCCTGTATGGTAAAGTTGCCGCTAACCGTAACCGAAGTGGTAACAGTAAGGCCTGCGCTTAAGGTGAGCGACATGTCGCCGGATCCGGATATAGTGAGCGATTTGATTGTTAACGCAGTCCCGCTGATAGTAGGTTGTTTGGTTGCAGCTTTAATAATTACATCAGAAGATGAAGAAGGCACTCCCCCGCTCCAATTTCCGGCGGTTGTCCATGTAGTGGTATTCGCGCCGCCGGTCCACGTTGACGTTGCAGCTTCAGCGTTGATGGTAAATGTCAGGAATAGTAATATCGCAAGGATGAATATGTTAGTTTTCAACACTTTTAAACAATTAGGTTGACAAAATTAACATTTAAGTAAGCAGTATAATATTCACATTGACAGGTATTTATTAACATATTAACATTTGGCATCGATGCTTATCAACATAAGAATAGGTAAATAAAATGCGTCTGACTCGAGCTTGTTATTAAGCGCTTTTTAACAGAGATACTCTTTTAAGTGATGAAAATCAGTTAGTTGCACTTTTTTCCGCTCGGGGTATCTTCTTTGGGATTCCTCCTATCCCGGCATTCGTTTCTCTTTTCAGTTATTTAGAATAAAAAAACGACCAGTGGAAAATAAGGTGAAACTTTCCGGAGCACCTTGACGTAAAAGGCTCCCTCATTTTTAGTAAAGGCTTATTTCAGCCAAAAAATTTTATATAGCAGTTTGAAAGAAGATGGCGTTTTAGCCGCTATATTTAGCAACTAAACGGATCGTCCCTGATTAATATGAATAAACTATACAAAGCAGCTTGCGTTACATTTTTATTGCTGTGCTTTGCTGGTGAAATATTAGGTCAGCAGGTTTTGGTGAGCGACGCCAAAAAGAAAGAATTAGCCGGTATTGCTCAAAGAGCCCACGCTACCTATATCCAAAATCATAATACCGCCGTAGCCCTTGCCCGGCTAAACGGCTGGACGATCAAACAAAAAACGAAACAAGGCGGAATAATCTCTTTACAGGGCATCAATAGCCTGGGGTTTCCTATCTATCTCAAAACTGATAATAATACTATCGCTGCCGCAACTACCGGCACCAATACGGTGCAGCCAGGTGGCAGCGCCGGTTTAAGCCTTTCAGGTTCAAGTGCGGGATTAAATGGCAAACTGGCTATCTGGGATGGTGGCGCGGTATATAAGGCTCACCAGGAATTTGCTGGAAAGATCATTACCTTACATGATACTGCGGCAATAATCGATCATGCTACCCATGTTTCGGGTACCATGATAGCCAAAGGCATATATGCCCCCGCAAGGGGGATGGCTTTTAACGCCACCACCCTGCAATCGTATGATTTTAATAACGACGTTGCTGAAATGAGTACCGCAGCACCGAATCTGTTGCTGTCAAACCATTCGTATGGCGATGCTGCCGGATGGTTTTATAACGATGGTGCCGGCCATTGGGAGTGGTATGGTTTACCCGGCGACACAGTTGACTACAATTTTGGCTTTTACGGCAGCCGCACGCAGGACTGGGACAAAGTAGCCTATAATGCGCCGTATTATTTAATCGTAGAATCGGCGGGCAATAGCCGCTCAGATACGGGGCCTGCGGTAGGCGAGCATTACTATGGTTATGCCAGCGCCAGCAATCAAACGCTGGTTGATAAAGGCCCGCGCCCGGCTGGCATAAGCAGTAACGATGGATACGATGTTATTGCCACCACTGGCAACGCCAAAAACATTTTGACAGTAGGCGCTGTAAATCCGCTGCCAAACGGGCCTGCACGCAGCAGCGATATCAGCATCGCTTATTTTAGCAGCTTTGGTCCAACGGATGATGGCCGCATAAAGCCCGATCTTGTTGGCGATGGGGTAGACCTGGTATCAACCGGGGCGGGCAGCCCTACGCGGTATATCACACTATCCGGAACATCAATGGCAGCGCCGAATATTACCGGCTCATTGTACTTGCTGCAGGAGTATTACGCACAAAAAAACGGCGGGCAGTTTATGCGCGCATCAACCCTGAAAGGGCTGGCCTGCCATACAGCGTTTGATGCTGGCAATCCCGGGCCCGATTATATTTACGGATGGGGGCTGCTGGACATGAAAAAGGCAGCGCAAGCCATTACTGATAATGGCGGAAAAAGCCTGATAAACGAAAATATTCTGCAGCAGGGGCAAACGCAGGTGTTCCATGCAACCGCATCGGGCCAGGGGCCGGTGGCGGTTACCATTTCGTGGACCGACCCTGCAGGTACGGCTACGCCCGACGGTACCATTAACAGCCGTAGCCCCAAACTGGTAAACGACCTTGACGTAAGCGTAACCGACGGCACCCACACTTTTAAGCCCTGGGTGCTTGATCCGCTGCATCCGGGTGCGAACGCAACTACGGGCGACAATGTTCGTGACAATATTGAGCAGGTTTATATCCCGGGAGCTGTGATCGGCAGGGGATACACCATAACGGTAAGTCATAAAGGTACTTTACAGGCCGGATCGCAGGATTATTCGTTGATTGTAACAGGCGTTGGGGGGAGTCCTTATTGCAACTCCGGCCCGCTATCAAGTGCAGATTCAAGGGTGAACAACGTAACGCTGTCTGATCTGAATTATACGCCTTCGGCGGGTTGTACTACTTATTCCGACCATACTGACAAGACGGTCACACTTGAACAGGGTAAAACATATCCGCTATCCATCACACTCGGTACCTGCGGCGCTAATTTTAACAAGGCTGCCAAAGTTTTTATCGACTGGAACGGTAACGGCGTTTTCGATGCCAACGAACTGGTGGCAACATCGGGTATTATTAATGGTACCGGCGTTTTCAATGCCAATATTACCGTTCCCATTAATGTAATACCCGGAAATTTTAGCCTGATGCGCGTGGTACTCGAAGAAACCAATGATCCTGCAACCATCGCAGCCTGCGGAAGCTACGCCAAAGGCGAAACCCAGGACTATCGTGTGCAATTCACAAAAACCAGCACTGATGCAGGCGTTCTCGCAATTGTTAGTCCGGCAGCCACGGGCACCTGTGCCTCATCGCAATTGGTTACAGTGACATTGAAAAATTATGGCGGTGCGGCTATCAGTAATATCCCGGTTACGGTAACTATTACCGCACCCGATAATTCTGTTACTATCCTCACCCAAACTTATCCCGGCACTTTGCAGCCGCTGGCACAGGAAGATTTTATTTTAAGCAACGCTTTTAATGCTGCTGCGGGTTCAACTTATACCATTACTGCAGCCACTCATTTGACCGGCGATGTGATTCCCTCTAACGATCAGGTGACGCAAACTGCCATTATCAGCTTACCGCCCGACGCGGCAGATCTTTCGGCATTCTATTGTTCAGATACCAAACAATATCAGTTAACCGGAAGCGGCGATGGCACGCTGTTTTGGTATCTGAACAGTAACGATACTGTGCCGATAACCTCCGGTTCGCCGGGTGTTACTGCGCAGGCGCCGGTTAATAATACCTTTTATGCAGGATTGAATGATTTTTCGGGAACCATCGGTCCTGCTACCAAAACCATATTTACCGGCGGCGGGTATGATCAGTTTACCCCTTATGTGAGCATTAGCACTAAAGTTCCGGTGGTTATTGAAAGCGCTCGATTGTATGTGGGCAATTCTGGTAAAATAACGTTTACCGTCGCCGATGCGAACGGCCAGACCGTATCGGGCAGTACCATCAGCGCAGTTGCAACGCGCACCAATCCGCAGCCAGGTACACAGCCCGATGATCCTAACGACCAGGGCGCGGTTTACAACCTCAACCTGTTGATCCCCGCTGCGGGAAATTATACCATCAACGTGGCTTTCGACAATACATCAACGTTGTATCGTAATAATGCGGGTGTAATCGGGTATCCGTTTAAAATTGGCGATATTTTCAGTATCATTGGCAACGGGGCTACATCCGATACCGACACGGCGGCTTACAAGGGCTACTATTATTATTTTTATGATATGAAGGTACGCAGCGCCGGCTGCGCTTCAACCGGACGGCAGGCTGTTGTGGTAAGCAAACCGGCGATCACCCAAAACGGAACGGTTTTAACATCCAGCCTTTCGGCAAATAACCAATGGTATTTAAACGGCGTGGTCATTGTTGGCGCTACGGGTACAACCTATTCGCCTAAACAAAGCGGCACTTACCAGGTAGGCCAGATCATTGCGGGCGGCTGCATGGCCTTGTCTGACGATTTTGTTTACATCGCACAAGAAAACACCTCCGGTGTAAATAATGAGATCGGTTTAACGGTTTTCCCGGTGCCGGCCAGTACGCAATTGAACGTGCTTTTCTCGGCGAAAAACAGCGCAACGCTTACCATGTCGTTTGTCAATGCAGCCGGCCAGGTAGCCGCAAAAAGTGAGCAGACTATCGCCGCAGGCAATTTTAGCACCATAATGGATTTGAGTGCGTTTACGCCGGGTACTTATGTTTTAAAGATCCAGTTGGGCGATAAGCATTATGCTGCAAAGGTGATTGTGCTGCGGTAAGGAAGGGCGGTAAGGTAAAAGGTTAAAGGCGAAAGGTAAAAGAGGTTGAAGATTCTTGAAGACTTACGAAGTTTTTAAAACTTCGTAAGTCTGGCGCCGCCAGTCCCCGCAACGACGAGACTATGGGCGGGGTTCACCTTTCACCTTTCACCTTTCACCTTTCACCTTTCACCTTTCACCTTTCACCTTTCACCTTTCACCTTTCACCTTTCACCTTTCACCTAAAAAGTATATTTCAACCCAAGCCCCGGCGCAATATCAAAGAAAGGACCTGTAGCCAGTTCGGCACGAGGATTAAGATCAAGGCTCACGGCAATTGGTGAGCGCGGGATCAAGTACTCCAAACCAAGTACCCCATCAATGCCCAACAGGATGTGGCTGCTGGTATAGAGTTCATCATCGCCATTAAAACGGCGATAAAGGCCTTTGCCAACGGCACCGATGTGCGCACCTGCACCATAATAAAATCTTAACTCCTTCACGCCAAAGGCTTCCTGGTGAATCTCGTATAAACCGGTGATCACCACGCCGCCGTGTGAACGGAAACCTAACAATCCTTCAACGGCAGCCTGATCGTCAAGGAAATATTTGCCCGAAAAGCCGTTCTCGTAACCGCCGAATTTGAGGCCCACGGCTGCCTGGTAGCTTTGCGCATCAGCGCGTTTGCTCAGCAATAAAAACGAAGCGGCAATAAAAGTACAGATAAGTAATTTTTTCATCAGATGTTTTATATTTCAAGGTTTATGGAGCTATTATTTCAAATTGTTATGAATAATATTCCATAATATGTAAAAGCAAATTAACGCCGGAATTATGATTTTATTGGATTTTAGACCTGAAACGAGCACAGTGAACCGGCAATGGTTTGATTCTCAATAGAAAATATTTGCCTTTTAGTCTATTGCAGGATATGAAAATAAATATGAAGAAATGTTTAAAAAAGCTGCCGTTATAAATTATCAGCGGAATTGAATAGGCATGTCTCTTCATTTTTTAAATCTAAATGTGATAAATTAGCCCATTCAATAAATCTACACCAAATTATGAGCCGCAAGTTTATTTTGCAAACAGTGTTCGTGCTGGCATCGGTTTTAATTTTTTCAAGAAATGCCTTTGCCCAAACCGCGGCTGATACTTATCGTAACGGTATGGTTGTTTGCGCTACGCCCAATGCATCAGCTGTGGGGGTAGATATTTTGAAGAAAGGCGGTAATGCGGTCGACGCAGCGGTTGCTGTTCAGTTTGCTTTGGCAGTGACGCACCCGGAAGCCGGCAATATTGGCGGCGGCGGGTTTATGGTGTACCGCAGTCATAAAGGAAAAACGAATACACTCGATTTTAGGGAGAAGGCCCCCTCAGCGGCCCGTACCAATATGTTTTTAGATAGTGCAGGCAATGTTATCCCGGATATGAGTCTGGCTACGCACCAGGCATCGGGTGTGCCGGGCTCTGTGGATGGAATGATTGAAGCACACCGTAAATATGGCAAGCTAAAATGGGCCGAACTGGTGCAACCGGCTATCAACCTTGCCCGCAACGGTTTTAAAATTACCAAACGCCTTGCCGGCTCCTTAAACTGGGGCAGCGCGCAATTTAAGAAACTAAACCCGGGCAAAACTTATTTACTGAAAGATACTCTGTGGAAGGAAGGCGACTTGTTACAGCAGGAAGACTTGGCCAAGACGCTGGAACTGATCCGCGATAAGGGCCGCGCTGGGTTTTATTCAGGCAAGGTAGCCGATGAAATCGTAGCCGAGATGAACAGCGGTAAAGGCATCATCAGCAAAGCTGATCTGAAAAATTATCATTCAGTTTGGCGTAAGGCTATTGTTGGAAAATACAAAGATTATAAGATCATTACCATGCCGCCGCCATCCAGCGGGGGGATTGCGCTGCTGCAACTGCTGCATTCGGTGGAAAAATATCCGTTACACCGCTGGGGCTTTAATCAGGATTCGACCGTGCAGCTGATTGTGGAGGCCGAACGCCGGGTATATGCCGACCGGTCCAAATACCTTGGCGATCCGGACTTTTTTAAGGTGCCAAAAGATAGTTTGCTGAACCCTGTTTACCTGGATAAGCGCATGGCCAGCTTTAACTGGAATGCCGCTACACCAAGCAGCAGCATTCAACCAGGCTCGTTCGTGGGGTATGAAAGCGATCAGACAACGCATTTTTCGATAATTGATAAAGACGGTAATGCAGTGTCTATCACTACCACACTTAACGGGTCATTCGGCTCGAAGATATTTGTAGGCAGTGCAGGCTTTTTGCTTAACAATGAAATGGACGATTTCAGCGCCAAGCCGGGCGTTCCCAATATGTTTGGATTGATTGGCGGCACCGCAAACAGTATACAACCCGGCAAGCGCATGCTCTCGTCAATGACGCCGACCATTCTTGAAAAAAAAGGCAAACTATTTATGGTAGTGGGCACCCCCGGCGGTTCGACAATTATTACTTCAGTGTTTCAAACTATTTTGAACGTTTTAGAGTTTGATCAGGATATGCAGCAAGCGGTAACCTCGAAGCGTTTTCATCATCAATGGCTGCCTGATGAGGTGGATATGGAGAAGGACGGTTTCAGCACCGCAACCATCAATAACCTGACGAAAAAGGGATATGTAATAATCCCCGGTGGCCCGAGCGGGAGGGTAGATGCCATATTAATTACTAAAGACGGCAGTTACCAGGGCGGCGCGGACCCACGCGGTGATGATACAGCCGTCGGATATTAGTGAGGTTAGTAGGCAGTTGATAGCTTATGGATCATAGCTGCTGCAAATGCCAAAAAGACTGCTACTATCAACTGCCACTGCTACTTTTACAATGAACTAACAAGAATATGAGCCAGATAAAGCACCAGGAAACGATTGATTACTTTTTAAAAGTGGTTTGGCAAACTGTGGCTAACCGCTACAACCAACTGGTTGCCGAGTTTGGCATTACACAGTCGATAGGGTATTTGCTGATCAATATCGACGAGAAGGAGGGAACTACCGTTTCGCATGCGGCTGCGCTGCTGGGGTTGAAATCCACCAGCCTCTCGCGGATGCTGGCGCAACTGGAGAAATCCGGATTGATCTACCGTGAATCGAACGAAGGTGATAAACGCTCTGTAAAGATATATTTAACTGAACTTGGCAAGGAAAAACGCCACCAGGCGCGGGTGATCGGAAAGTTGTTCAATAATCACCTTAATGAACACATTAGCGACGCCGACCGTGAATATCTCATCAAGATGCTGAAAAAAGTAAATCAGCTGACATTGAACTTTAAACCGGAGGGCAAATAAGTTGGTAGTGTTAAGTTAGCAGGGGAGGAGTCCCTTTTGCGTTAGGGATAGAAGCGGATACCGGCCTGTGACTAAGGCCTGTGCAGTATGAGCGGATAGCCCGGCCGCAGGCAACGCCCAAATTATTTGAACCATAATTACCTTATCAAATTAATTTTTAAATAAGAAACTCATTTTAAACCACCAGTCGACTTAATCGACCCAATCCAACCTAATCAAATAAATCTAACTTAATAAACCCAATCAACTATTCTCCTTCCACCCACACAACTTCCCAATAAAATCATCGTTATTTAGTAGCAAAATAGAGCCATAAACGTATTGGCTTTAGCAGCTATTCACTAATTAATTGTTAAAAAGTGTTAAGCTGCCGTTTTTGAATTTTAAAAGAATAAATTTGCCGATTGAAACGACAGGGTACAAGCGTGTTTGTATGCACTGCCTGGCATAAAGGCAAAGTAAACTGATTGATTGACAGGATGAACAGGATACTGTTATTTTTATTGCTTGTATGCGCCGGTTTTGCGGGATGTAAGAACACTAACGATGTGCCTGCACAGATACGTGCACAGCTGGCGGTAGACAATAAGATCATAGACACTTACCTGCAAAATAAGAACATCACGGCCTTGTCGGTTGATTCGGCAGGTGTGCCGACGGGAATACGCTATGTTATTGATGATCCGGGCTCGGGGAACGATCTGTACAGCAGTGCAACTACCATAACCGTTGGTTTTACAGGCACATTGCTGACAACAGGCGCTCAATTTATTACGACCGATGAGTTTCACCCTTCGTATGTGCTAGGTGGAACAATCAGGGGCTGGCAGCTTGGCGTGCCAAAGGTGAAAAAAGGCGGTACAATAACCTTATTTTTGCCCTCGCACTATGCCTACGGGCCGTTTGCACAGCCAACGGTGGGATTGCCGGCAAATGCGATATTGATTTTTAAGATAACTGTTTACGATATAAAAAACTAAAAGGCCTTTTGATAAAAACAAACAAAGGGCGCTGCGCAAAAGCAGCAAAAACAAAAAGTACCAAATGAGACAAAGATTTTTTACCCTTCTTTTAATTTCTGTAGTAATAGGTTTAGCATCGTGCCGGAAAGATAAAATTGAGCAAAATATACAGCAGTTTGACGATAGCCAGATACAGAACTACATCAGCGTTTTTGGTTTAACCGGCATGCAAAAAGCAGCCGATACCACAGGCATTTATTACAAGATAATTATGCCGGGTAAAACAGATACCGCTGCGCTCGATTATCCGAGCAATGTTTCATTTGTGTTCACCATTCGCTCATTTGACGGCAAATTTGTGGCGCAGGATACCATTGCAAACCACGTTGACGACTATTTGGGCCATATTACCTCTGCCCAATACATAACACCGGGTGTAATGCTTGCCATTAAAAACCTGGTGAAATATAAGAACGCCAGCGCGCGGCTGCTAATTCCATCACGTTTGGGTTATGGTGTGAATGGCTTCGGTTCCGGAAGCTCTTCAACCGTTAATACCAAAATAGCCGGTAACCAATGTTTGGATTATTATATCCACATTATACATGACTATAAAACTTATGATGAGCAGGTGATACACAATAATTACGATGTATCTACTTATACTAAAGTGGAAAGCAGGCTTGTCCCAGGCTACTATTACTATTACAAAATTTTAACTCCAGGCACGGGTAATGATCCTATAACCGACTTCAGTAGCGAAACTATGACATACACAGGGTCGTTGCTAAACGGCACTGTATTCGATGGCGGGAACAATGGTGATAATACCTTTACAACCAGCATTGGCAGTTTTGTTTCAGGAGCTAAAGAGGCACTCGAAGATCATGCCGTAGCAGGAACGAAAATATCGATTGTTATGCCATCAACACTTGGTTATGCCAATACCACAAACGGCTCTATTCCTGCAAATAGCATATTGAGATTTACATATCAGATTATAACAGTTACACAGTAACTATTTCGCTAACGCCTGCTTAAACGCTTTTAAACATCTTTCCCGCGCGAAAGCGTGATCAACGATGGGTTTTGGATATTTGCTGAAGTCGGCATATTCCGGAACCCATTTTTTGATATATTCCAGTTTAGGGTCGAATTTTTTGGTCTGTGATTCCGGATTGAAAATGCGGAAATAAGGGGCTGCGTCAGTTCCGGAGCCTGCTGCCCATTGCCAGCCGCCAACGTTGCTGGCCATTTCATAATCGAGCAGTTTGGAGGCGAAATAGCGTTCGCCCCAGCGCCAATCGATCAGCAGGTCTTTACTTAAAAAGCTGGCCACCACCATGCGCACGCGGTTGTGCATATAGCCTGTTGTGTTGAGTTCGCGCATACCGGCATCGACTATTGGGTAACCGGTTTGCCCCTTGCACCAGGCATCGAACTGTTTTTCATCGTTCTCCCATTTAATGCGGTCGTATTCCGGCCGGAAGGCATGATCGGCAGTTTGTGGGAAATTGTCGAGGATCATCATGTAAAACTCGCGCCAAATCAATTCATTCAGCCATGTTTTTTCGTGATGATTATTGGCCTCCGCCGCCAGTTCACGAATGCTTACAGTTCCAAAGCGCAGGTGCAGGCCGATATGTGTAGTGCCGTGCTGCGCCGGGAAATCACGCGTTTTAGCGTAATCGGCTATGAGTTCTTTATAATGGATTTTGGGTAGTTCCCGGTCGCTTTTTTCAAAGCCCATATGTTTTAACGATGGGATTGGCAAAGCTTTGGTTAGGAAGAAATTTTTGAAATACTTTTTATTGGGATAAGCCTTTAAATAAAACGGTTTCAGCTTTTGGTGCCATTTGCGCATGTAGGGCGTGTAAACCGTGTAGGGCTTACCATCGTCTTTTAAAACCTCGTTGCGGTCGAAAATTACCTGATCCTTAAACGTGTTAAAGCTGATTTCGTGCTTTTTGAGCAGCCCTGCAATTTTATCATCACGCTCTTTTGCATAGGGTTCATAATCATGATTAGTATAAACCGCTGTTATATTATAGTCTTTGAGCAGTTGCTGCCATGCGTGTTCGGGTTTATCATACAGTATCAGCAAGCTGCTCCCATGTTTTTGAAGTTCCCGGTCAAGATTGACGATTGTTTGATAGATAAAGTTGACGCGTGCATCATTCTTATCATCCAGTTTATCCAGTATCTCTTTATCAAAAATAAAAACAGGCAGAACGGAGTTGCCGCTTTTAAGGGCGTGATATAAGCCTGCGTTATCGTCCAGCCGAAGATCGCGCCGGAACCAGAATACGGAAACCGGGGTATGCTTATCCATAAATCTCCTTCAAAGCAGATTCTATAACCGGGTATTTGAACCGGAAGCCGGCATCTTCTATTTTTTGTGCCGATACTTTGGTACTGCCTAAAACTATAGTGCTCATTTCGCCCAGGAGCAATTTCAGCAAAAATGCAGGAACTTTAGGTGCCCACAGCGGTTTGTGCAGTTGTTTGGCAATGGCTTTGGTTAGTTCCTTATTGGTGACCGGGTTCGGTGCCACCATATTATAGGTGCCGGTGAAATTTTCGTTTTCAACGGCCATCAGGTACATATCGACCACGTCATGCCAGTGGATCCAGGGTACCCACTGTTTACCGCTTCCCAATGGCGAGCCAACATAAAGTTTAATGGGTTGGGCCATTAGTTTAAGCGGACCTTCGTTGGCGAGTACTACGCCAGTACGAAATTTCGTTATCCGCAAATTAAGTCCCTTACCCTTATCCACAGCTGTTTCCCAGGCTACACAGCAATGGGCCATAAAATCATTATTAGGCGGACTGGATTCGGTTAATAGTTCATCGCCGCGGTTGCTATAGAAACCGATAGCCGAGGCCGAAATTACAGAGTTAACCTGGTGCTTTTTCTTCCGCAACACATCGTAGATGAGTCCAATTGATTTGGTGCGACTATCAATGATCTCCTTTTTGCGTTCGTCGGTCCAGCGTTTTTCGGCAATGCCCGCACCTGCAAGATGAATAATAATATCAACACCGTCGATGCATCGTTCATCTATTTCACCTTTATGTACGTCCCACAAAAAAGTTTTTACACGATTGTCCTGTCCCGGTTTACGGCTCAGGTGGCTAACCTCGTGGCCATTGGCCAGCAACTGGTTTGTTAGCGCGGTGCCGATAAGGCCGGTTCCGCCGGTAAGCAGGATGGATTTGTTTTTGTAGTCCATAGTCGATAGCTTGTGAGAATCAAGAATCAAGAACCAAGAATCAAAATAAAGTGCTTTCTTTTTCTTCTGTCTTGATTCCTGGCTCTTTTTCTACACATTCACGCTATCAACCACAACAACTTTGCTGCAAAGCGGTTTTGCATAGTTTTCAGCAAAGATCACGTGGGTAGGGTCGGCCTGGTAGGCCTCTTCTGCTTCGAGTGAATCAAAAAGCATGAGTAACGAAACATCGTAAGAGCGGTCGATCACATCGCGGTTAGTGTCAGCAGGTACGCCAATGTGGATACTGCGGATATGGGTTATAGGGATCAAAGTGTTCAGGCCGTCGAGCAGTTGCTGTTTATCGGCTTTGTCTTTAAGCCAGAAATGTACGTGATGTACGAAGGTGTTTTCTAAAAGCATGGTGTTGTGGTTTTTTTGGCTAAAATGGGATAAATATTCAAGAAAAAAGAAATTTTGGGTACGCACTTAAACTGGTTTGGAACACGGGTAAGGTGGGACAGTAAAACCAATGTTTTTGACAATTTTTGTCCCAAATTGTCCCAGTTCGTCCCATATTGATGGGTTAAGCGACTGACTTACAATAGGCGTTATCTCAACTGTTTCATTTTGTCTCAACTGTACCGTGTTTGTGCGGGACAGAACGATGGTTAGTTACACGTTGTGCAGGCAACTCAAATTTGGTGATCCGCTCGGCCATTCCCTTAAAAATAAAAATGTGAAATGGGAACATGGCTGCCCAATACAGCCTGCCCCACAAACCCTTTGGCCGGAACGTGGCTATCTGACTCAGGAACTTTTCGTTCTTTCGTTCTACAATTTTAAATTCAAGCCAGGCTTCGCCGGGCAATTTCATTTCGGCATAAAGGAGCAGGCGCTGATTGATCTTATCGGCCAAAAGCACGCGCCAGAAATCGATGGCGTCGCCGGGCGAGATATTGATCGTGTTGGTACGGCCCCTGCGTGAGCCAACGCCCCCAACAACCTTATCCAGGAATCCGCGCAGGTTCCATATCCAGTTCCAATAATACCAGCCGCGCTTGCCGCCAATGGCCCATAGATTATTCAGCACCTCTTTGGTATCCCGTTTAAAGGGCGTTTTTACTTTATATTCCAACGTGCCGTTTTGCGGAACTTTAATCTTATCCATAAAGCCAGGCTTTAAATAGCCGCGGTTCAGCGCGTCCTTCCAGCTGGATACGATGGAGTTCTGTTCAATCTTCTCAAAGGCCAGCTCGAGCGCCTCCCGGTAGGTAAGGCATTTGCGCGGGGCAACGTCGTCTATGCTGTGGTCTTTCATTACGGTCTCATTCTTCATGCTGTCAACCAAACTCTGCGCCAGCGAGTAACTGGTAGAGGTAACGAAGTACAGCCAGTAAGACGATATTTTGGGCGATAGGAAAGGAATGGTGATGATGCGCCTTTTGAGCTTGCGGACATCAGCATAGGTAAGCATCATTTGTTTGAACGAGAGGATATCAGGCCCGCCAATATCGAATGTTTTGTCGAATGTCTTTTCGTTGAGGAGAACGCCATCGAGGTAACCCAGCACATCGCGGATGCCGATTGGCTGGCATTTGGTATTTACCCAACGGGGCACCGTCATGATGGGCAGTTTTTCGGTAAGATCGCGAATGATCTCGAACGAAGAACTGCCGGAGCCAATGATGATCGATGCACGTAAAACAGTAACGGCCGCTTTGCCTTCCTTCAGCACATTTTCCACGTGTCGGCGCGAGGTGAGGTGTTTGGACAGGTTGTCATCGTTAGTAATGCCGCTAAGGAAAATAACCTGCCTGCATTTGGTTTTATCAATGCGCCGAATAAAGTTTCGCGCCGATTCTTCCTCCAGCCTGGCAAAGTCTTTATTGCCGGTCATGGAATGCACCAGGTAATAAGCGACGTCGATATCTCCGGGAAAATCTTCGATAGTTTCCGGAGTCAGCAGGTCGCCGGTAGTAAGGCTCACGTGCCCGGCATAGTCGTTGTTTTCGTGGAAACGCCGTTTATCGCGAACCAGGCAAACAAGATCATGTTTTTCCTCGAGCAACACCGGGATGAGCCGTGTACCTATATATCCGTTTGCGCCAGCAATAAATACTTTCATATTTGACGAACAGGCAAATTAAACTACTGTTTTGCAGTTTTTAATCGTAAAAAGAATATCCGGAGAAGAGAAAAAACTTATGCAAACTGCTCCACTACATGTGGCTTGTAAGTGTCTGTCCTTACTTCGGCTTTTAAATCATGCAAAATATTGTATAAACCAAAATTAGTTCGATTCACATATATAAAATGCTTTACGCCCCGGGCCTGTTTAAACTCGGGCATCTTCGCCACTTTTTCGCCGAAACCATAGAGTTCTTCAAAAAACTCCGAGCGGCCAAAATCGAAGTGATCGGTAATGTAAGGTTTAGCAAACAGGCCTATCATTTGCTTGTACATACCGTAATAAAATTCAATTTGCTGCGGCGTGTCGTTCGGGTGGATCATTTCCAGTTGGCGGAACGCCTTGATGGTTTCCTCTTTATTCTCCATTAAACCGGTTGAGGTAAGGGAGAAGAAGGGATAATAAAAATCTTCGGGCATTTCCTTAATACAGCCAAAATCGATAATGCCTAATTTTTCATCGCTGGTGATCATGAAGTTGCCGGGATGCGGATCGGCATGAACGGCGCGCAGCTCGTGCTGCTGGAAATTATAAAAATCCCAAAGCGCCTGGCCAATTTTATTCCTTAACTCCTGCGATGGGTTGGTTTGCAGGAATTCGCGCAGGTGCTTGCCCTCCAGCCAATCCATGGTGATAATGCGTTTGCTGGAAAGTTCGGGATAGTATTTCGGGAAAACCACATTATTCAGCACCGAGCATGCGTTGGAGAACTCGATAGAGCGGCGTACTTCCAGCTCATAATCGGTTTCCTCTAAAAGGCGTTCTTCCACCTCCTTCATGTAAATATCCAGTTCTTTTTCGCTCATGCCCAACATGCGGAAGGCAAATGGCTTTACCAGTTTAAGATCGGAGGAAATAGAATCGCCCACGCCGGGATATTGGATCTTTACCGCCAGCTTTTTGCCATTCAATTCGGCCTGGTGTACCTGCCCTATCGATGCGGCATTTGATGAGCGAACGTTAAACTTATCGTAGATCTTATCCGGCGTTTTGCCAAAGTATTTGCGGAAAGTCTGCACAATGAGCGGTCCCGAAAGGGGAGGGGCATTATACTGCGATTGTGAAAATTTGTCGGTATATGCTTGTGGCAGCAGGTTTTTATCCATGCTTAGCATCTGGGCAACTTTTAAGGCGCTGCCCTTCAATTCGCTTAGGGATTCATAAATATCTGCCGCGTTATCCTCGTTGAGTTCCGTTTTATCCAGGTCGGGATTGAAAAGCTTTTTGGAGTAGTGCTTAATATAATTGCCACCAATTTTGAAGCCCGTTGTTACAAACTTGGCCGAGCGTTCAACCTTGCTGGTGGGTATGCTGTTTTGTTCTTTGGGTGTATTATCCATTTTACGTTACCTGAAAAGAGCCAGCAGCTTTTGTGCCGATAGCCCTGAATAATCATCGATCACCAGGTCGACATTGCGCAATTCGCTTGCCGGGTGACCGGTTGTTATGCCGACAACTTTCATGCCTGCATCATTCGCTGCCTTGATTCCGGCTAGAGAATCCTCAAAAACCACGCAATTTGACGGTGGCGTGTTCAAACGTTCGGCAGCTTTTAAAAATATCTGCGGATTTGGCTTAGGCTTGCTTACCATGGTCGATTCAACTATGGCATCAAATTGAGCGCCGATCGGGATGCGGTCTAAAATAAAATTGATGTCCTGCACCGTAGCCGAAGTAGCCATTGCCATTTTAATGCCGTCACCTTTTAACTCAGTCAGGAAATTCTCAAGGCCATTAACCGGGGTCACAAAGGGGGCGTATTCCTGCCGATAAAATTCTTCCTTTTCGTCTTGCAGAGCCTTCAATTCAGCCTCATCCCTTCCATCGCCAAAAATCCTGCGAATTGTGTCGATTACCGGCACCCCGCTGATTTCGGTATAATAAGTTTCCCTACTCAACTGGCCTTTGCCGTATTTTTTAAACAGGGCAACCCACGATTTATAATGATAAGGCGTATTGTCGATCAAAGTGCCGTCCATATCGAAAATGGCGGCGATGGATTTAGTTGCTTCCAAAACCCATGCTTTCTTTTAACCGACCATTCTTTGCTAAAAATTTGCCGTATTCGAACAGGTTGTCGATAGGCGAGCGCTGGAAAAGATCGAAGGTTACGTTGATGCCTCTTTCAATAGCTTCGTCGGTTTTTTCGAACCCTGCAGAATTGTCGTTGATCCAAAAATTGAGCACAAATACCAGTTGCACCCAAAGGGCATCCTTATAGCGGTTGCTGAAAAATTTACGTTCCGAAAGTTCATTCGATTCCAGTCCCTCTTTGATCAGATCGCCACAGAAATTTTCGAACACTTCCTTTATTCCCGTAAATATTTGCGGAGTTGAAAATGATTTCGGTTGTTTTTTTACGCTGTACACCACAAAACTGCGGCTGCTTTTTAACAGCTCGAAGAAGCTATAAAAGAATGATAGCGCCTTCTCGCGTGCCGAATACTGGCTCCAAACTTCCTGGGTTTTGATCTCGGCAATGGTGCGGACTGCAAAATTGGTCCATACGTGCTGTTCAATGGCATCGAATGAACTGAAGAACTGGTAAAATTCCTCTTCGGCCATTTTATTTTTTTTGGCGAAAACGTACACCGATTTGGGTTGATTCCCTTCGGTTAGTACAAAATCGATATATGCTTTCTGAATACTTTCAATGGTAGCCATATTAAAATCGTTAAGTTGAAAATATAAAATTAGCAGATTGCGCTTAACTTAATGTCATCGGCATCTACAATTAATTAACGATTGGATTTTGAGGATATTACAAATTGAATGACTTGGCGTACAACCGTGTGGTTTGTAATGGTATTTTTCGTTCAAAATGTTGCTCCGGTGTCAAATATTAGCTACACATTCTCATAACAAATAAATAAATTGCAAATTTGTGCACTGCAATTCAGTTAACCCCCTGTTTAACTATGAGTGAAAAAACAATACTGGTATGGTTTAGAAATGATTTGCGCATTCACGATAATGAAATAGTATTAGAGGCATTGCGTAAGGCAGATAAAGTGTTACCGGTATATTGTTTCGATCCGTATTACTTTAAACAGAACCTTTCGGGGAATCACAAAACAGGAAATATAAGAACTCGTTTCTTAATTGAATCAGTCGCTAACCTGCGTAAAAATTTACAGCAGTTAGGCGGAGAATTGATTGTTCGTATTGGCCGGCCCGCAGAGATCATTCCACAATTAGCTTCAGAATACCAGGTAAACGAAGTATATCATCACCGTGAGGTGGCTTATGAGGAAACAGAAATTTCTGAACAGGTAGAAACTGCCCTTTGGAAAATTAAGCTGAACCTTAAGCACTTTATAGGCCACACGCTCTACCACAAGGAGGATCTGCCATTCCCGATAAAGGATATTCCGGATAGCTTTGCCGTATTTAAGAAAAAAGTGGAGCGCGACAGTAACGTGCGCCCCTGCGTAGCAACGCCTGAACAGATTGTTACCCCTGAGATTACCGACGCCGGTGAAATACCTACCCAGCAAACACTGGGCTTAGATGAACCCTTCGATGATCCGCGCGCAACAAATCGTTTTGTGGGAGGTGAAGACGAGGCCTTAGCTCAACTGGAAAAATTCTTTGCCAGTAACAGTCATACGGTAATCGGTAAAAAAAATACCACCATTAATCTTTCCAAATTAGCCCCGTGGATCGCTTTAGGCTGTATCTCGCTGAGGCAGGTTTATTGGGAAGTGATCAAAAATCAGCAACAACACAATACGCATTATCCCGGTATGCTGCTTGATTTGTTATGGCGCGATTATTTCAGGTTCATGTTCAAAAAACACGGACAAAAGTTTATTGCCATTAAGGAAGAATCAGCAGATCAACCATCTGACGCGTTGAATAGTCAGGAGCTCTTCGAGCATTGGGCGCAGGGCGAAACAGGTTTTGCTTTGGTTGATGCCATTATGCACGAACTGAATGCAACAGGCTATATAGATAATCAAAGCCGACAGATTGTAGCCGGGTTTTTAGTGAATGAACTGAAGATCGACTGGAAAAAAGGCGCGGCTTATTTCGAAGAAAAGCTGATAGACTACTCGCCCGCAAGCAATTGGGGCAACTGGGCCTTTATTGCCGGAATTAATGATGCCCGGGAAAGCCGCTACACCATAGCCGTCATGCCCCAAACAGAGCAGGGTGTAAAAAGCGAATACATCGAAACCTGGCTTCCCGCCCTGGAAGATGATGGCTATGAGGCTTTGGTAAAATAATCGTCCGGATCATTTCTTTTTAGCGCCCGATTTTCCCGCGCGAATTTTAACCCGGAAATTACCTCATCGTAACAATTAATTATTGCTTAAACAGTTACTTCAAAATGTTAATAAGTGGTTAAGTTTTATAAATAAATTACAAAGTTTATAATCCGATATGCTTACTTTTGTACTGTTTTAAAGATTGGTTTCTCATGGATCGCCTCAATTATATCAACAGCGGCAACGCTGCCTACATTAACACCCTCTACGAATCATACAAACAAGACCCTGAAACAGTTGACTTTGGCTGGCAGAAATTTTTTGAAGGATTTGAATTTGGACAGGAAAATCCGGTAGCCGCTGCGACTGCCGGATCGGAAACCCCTGAACATTTTTTGAAGGAAATTAGCGTTTTGAACATGATAGATGGCTACCGCACCCGCGGCCATTTATTTACCAAAACCAACCCTGTGCGCGAACGCCGCAAGTACTTTCCGGGTAAAGAATTGGAAACATTCGGATTGACCGAGGCTGACCTGGATACTGTTTTTAATGCCGGTGTTGAAGTGGGTTTGGGCCCTGCCAAATTGAGCGATATCCGCCAGTTACTGGAAGATACTTATTGCCAGTCGATCGGTGCAGAATACCGTTACATTCGTAACCCAATCAAACTGAAATGGTTTGAAGACAGGATGGAGAGCAAACGTAATACACCGTCGTTCTCGGTAGATGAAAAGAAACTGATGCTTGATAAGCTGAATGAAGCGGTTGTTTTTGAAAGCTTTTTAGGTACTAAATTCCTGGGCCAGAAACGTTTCTCGCTGGAAGGTGCTGAAGCATTGATCCCCGCTTTGGATTCTGTTATCCAAAACGGTTCTGAGTTGGGCATACAGGAGTTTATTATAGGCATGGCCCATCGCGGCAGATTGAACGTGCTGACCAACATAATGGAGAAGCCTTACAAAGAGGTTTTCTCGGAATTTCAGGGCAAGAACTTTGATGAGGACAGCGCAATTAGCGGCGACGTAAAATACCACCTTGGTTATTCGACTGATATTGTTACCAAAGGCGGCAAAAAAGTACACTTGAGCCTTTGTCCTAACCCTTCGCATCTGGAAGCGGTAGATCCTGTTGTTGAAGGTTTGACCCGTTCAAAAATTGATTTTAAATACAAAGGCGACGATTCAAAAATAGCCCCGATATTAATCCATGGCGATGCTTCTGTAGCAGGCCAGGGTATTGTGTATGAAGTTTTGCAGATGGAAAAACTGGAAGGCTATCGTACAGGAGGCACCATTCACGTGGTGATCAATAACCAAATTGGTTTCACCACCAACTTCAAAGACGCACGCTCAAGTACCTACTGTACTGATGTTGCCAAAACTGTGCTTTCACCGGTATTTCACGTAAACGGCGATGATGTTGAAGCTTTGGCTTACGTGGTAAACCTTGCAATGGAGTACCGCCAGGTGTTTCACGAGGATGTGTTTATCGATATCCTTTGCTATCGCCGTTACGGTCATAACGAGGCAGATGAACCAAAATTCACCCAGCCATTGTTGTACAAAGCCATCGAAGCGCATCCAAATCCGCTGGAAATTTATAAAGCCAAGCTTCAGGATGAAGGCAGCATCAGCGCTGACTTCTCTATTGAACTGGAGAGAAAATTCCGTGCCGAACTGCAAACCAAACTGGATGAATCAAAAGCTGAGGACAAGTTTATTGAAACTGTACACATGTTTGAAGGTGCGTGGCAGGGTATGCACATGGCTACCACTAAAGAATTTTTCACACCTATAGATACCTCGGTTCCTGAAAAGGAATTACTGGAAATAGGCGGCCAAATAACCACACTGCCAAAAGGCAAAGAGTTTTTCAAAAAGATAGAAAAGCTTTTTGAAGAGCGCAATAAAATGGTAACCACCACCCATGTATTCGATTGGGCGATGGGCGAATTGCTGGCCTACGGAACGCTTTTGAAAGACGGTCATCCGGTTAGATTAAGCGGAGAGGACGTTAAGCGCGGTACTTTCAGCCACCGTCATGCGGTGTTAACACTGGCTGAGTCGGAAGAGGAATATATACCGTTGGATACCATCGAATCGGAAGCAAAGCTGAGCATCTATAACTCGTTACTTTCTGAATATGGTGTTTTAGGTTTTGAATACGGTTATGCTTTAGCTAACCCTAATGCACTGACCATTTGGGAAGCCCAGTTCGGTGACTTTTTCAACGGCGCGCAAATTATCGTTGATCAATACATAGCCAGTGCGGAAACAAAATGGCAACGTGGTAACGGTCTGGTGATGCTGCTGCCACATGGTTATGAAGGACAGGGTCCGGAGCACTCATCGGCACGTGTTGAGCGTTTCTTAGAGCTTTGTGCCGATAGCAATATCCAGGTAGCTAACTGTACTACCCCGGCAAATTTCTTCCACATTTTAAGAAGACAAATGCTGCGCGATTTCCGCAAACCGCTGATCATCTTCACACCAAAGAGCCTGTTGCGTAGCCCTAAGTGCGTTTCCAACCTGGAAGACTTTACAAAAGGCAAGTTCCAGGAATTGATAGATGATAACTACGCCGATGCGAAAAAGGTAAAACGAGTACTGCTCTGTACCGGTAAGATCTATTACGACCTGCTGGAAAAACAACAGGCCGATAAGCGTAAGGATGTGGCCATTGTTCGTGTTGAACAATTGTATCCAACACCTACAATCCAGATCCTGAAGATCAAAGCCAAATACGAAAAGGCTACCGAATTTATCTGGGTACAGGAAGAACCGGAGAATATGGGCGCATGGCCATATATTTGCCGCAAGTTCCATAATGATAAGGTGGTTAACCTGAACGTGATTTCAAGACACGAAGGCAGCAGCACCGCTACCGGTTTTGCTAAACAGCACGCGGCACAGCAGTTGCACATCGTATCGAAAGCGTTCGAAGCGCCTGCCGGAAAAAAAGTAAAGGCAGCAGTTAAGGAAACAGCCGAAAAAATGGCTAACGTTGGCGCAGATTAATTTGATTTGAAATGTAGAGACGCGATACTTTGCGTCTCCCGCTTTGCATATCAGTAAAAATATTCCGGAGACGCAAAATATCGCGTCTCCACAATAAAATACAAAAATTCTACTATGAGTTTAACTATTAAAGTTCCGCCGGTTGGCGAATCAATTACCGAAGTTACCCTGTCGAGCTGGAAAAAGAAAGACGGCGACACCGTACAAATGGACGAGGTAATTGCAGAATTAGAATCTGATAAAGCAACTTTTGAGCTCACCGCTGAGAAAGCCGGTGTTTTAAGAACTTCGGCTAATGAAGGTGATGTGTTGCCTATCGGCGCTACCGTTGCTACGATAGAAGAAGGCGGCGCCGCTGCTCCTGTTAAAGAAGTTGCCCCGGCACCGGCCGCACAGCCGCAACCTGAAGTTGTAGCCAACGCACCTGCGCCAGCGCCAGTTGCCATTCCTTCAACAGGCGGATCGTTACAAGTTAAAGTACCCGCAGTAGGTGAGTCGATAACTGAAGTAACACTGTCACGCTGGATCAAAAAGGACGGTGATGCGGTTGCTATGGATGAGGCCATTGCCGAACTGGAATCAGATAAAGCAACATTCGAACTGACCGCCGAAAAAGCAGGAACTTTAAAAACCATAGCCAAAGAAGGCGATGTGCTGCCAATTGGGGCAGTTGTTTGCACTATCGAAGGCGCCGGAGCATCGGCTCCAGCGGCTGCAAAACCTGCGGAGGTTTCTCCTGCTGCCACCGCTGCTACACAGCCAACCAACGGTAAAGAAGTCACTTATGCATCGGGCACGCCATCGCCTGCTGCTGCCAAAATATTAGCCGAAAAAGGCGTTGATGCCGGATCCGTAAGCGGTACGGGCGTTGCCGGTCGCATTACCAAGAGCGATGCCATATTAGCTGAAAAAGTTTCAGAAAACCCGCAAGGGCCAAGAGATACCGCTCCGGCTCCCGTTAAAGCTGTTGCCGCACCTGCTCCGAAGGCAGAGCCTGTTGCAGGCGGACCGCGTTCTGATCGTCGTGAAAAGATGTCGTCATTGCGCAAAACCGTTGCCAAACGTTTGGTGGCGGTTAAGAATGAAACCGCGATGTTGACTACCTTTAACGAAGTGGATATGTCGCCGATCATGGAACTGCGTGCTAAATACAAGGACAAATTCAAAGAAAAACATAACGTGGGCTTAGGCTTCATGTCGTTCTTCACCAAAGCAGTTTGCGAGGCGTTGAAAGATTGGCCAGCCGTTGGTGCACGTATAGAAGGCGAGGAAGTAGTTTACAGCAACTTTGCTGATATATCTATCGCTGTATCTGCACCAAAAGGTTTGGTGGTACCAGTGATCCGCAATGCGGAAAGCATGAGCCTCGCCGAAATTGAAAAAGCGGTAGCAGCACTGGCTGTTAAAGCCCGTGAAAACAAACTTACTTTAGAAGAAATGACCGGCGGAACCTTCACTATAACCAATGGTGGTGTGTTCGGGTCGATGATGTCGACTCCGATATTAAATTCGCCGCAATCGGCGATTTTGGGCATGCATAACATTATTGAGCGCCCTGTTGCTGTGAATGGTCAGGTAGTTATTCGCCCAATGATGTACCTTGCGCTATCGTACGATCACCGTATTATTGACGGCCGTGAATCGGTAAGCTTCCTGGTGAGGGTTAAACAATTATTGGAAGATCCTGCGAGGTTGTTGCTGGGTGTGTAAGAAGTCCCTCTGAATCTTCCCTGACGGGGAGACTTTAAATTATAGAAGCCCGATGAATGTCGGGCTTTTTTGTTGATTATTTTTATAGATATTTTCCGGCGTTATGAGTGTTGTCACCAACAAGGGCGGTAAAGGCACGTTCCTAAGCTAATCTCCCGTAGTCACCGAATTATATTTCCCATCCTTCCAATAATAGGTTTCTGCCATCGACTCCAATTCCTCTATAGTTATGGCGGGGTTTTTCAGATGGATCGGTTCAGGGTTGTCATTGTCAAAGTCGATATAATCCAGGTTTCCTTTAGGGCACAGACTTATGCCAATATTAAAGACACTATCTTTCGATGCGCCGATATTCACCAGCTTCATAGGGATATATTTATTGTCTTTCGACTGTAATACCCAAAATGCGTATACTTTATTACTGTCTAATATAAAGGCGTAGTCTGTTTTGCCGTCGCCGTTAAAGTCTGCAAAAGTGTAGTCGATAAAAGATCCATCTTTTTTATATTCATCAAACCAGATCTTTTCCCATGAAGACGGCGCAGGGAAATTCCATTCCGGCAGATATTGATGCATCAGATCGAAAACAGACGGCGCTATATATTTTTTATAGACAGTACTATCGTATTGAGATAGGACTTCTTTTTCAATAGTTTTTTGTTTGGTGGCTACTACGTTCGGACTGTGTTTTACCTGCGTGGAGTGGCTTTTTGCGGGATGTTTGCACACTACAAACATCAATATCAAACAACATAGCAGGAGATTTTTCATTGCGTTAATCATATCACCCTTTTCAGAGCCAGCAGATAAGCCATATGAAACCCATCATGAAACGGCAAAAAGTCAACGGCATCCTGAACGCTTGTTAGTTCTACGCCGTAACGGGTAACAACAGATGTATAGTCTTTAAAAATACCTCCTGCCTGGTCTTTCTCCAACCTATCGAGGGTAGAAAAAAGCAGCGACTTTATTTCTTCAACTTCTGCCGCTGTAGCAGATCGCTCTGGCTTTGAACCGGATTTATAGCTTTCAAAAAAATCATTATCTACAACTATCGGAAGTCCCGATCGCACGTAGCAGATGCCTTGTTGCGCCGCGATCATAGTGCCAAGGTTCCAGATAATGTTATTGCTAAAACCTGCGGGCACTTTATTTAATTGTTCAAGTGTAAGGCCTTCTATCATTGTTAATGTAGTGGCGCGTAGTTTTCGGATGGTATCTATTGCGTTCATATGTCGACTTAAATGACAGCTAATTTGAGGAAATATTTTTAAATACGACACATTTCAGCCTTTTTGCCTTAATAGGTTTTGTTATACCTTTACGCCTTGAAATATACGCTGCAAATGACCGGTAACGCAATTGATAAACCCCTTCAGCCCAACAAGCTCATCTGGTATTTTATCATTTGCTGGACGGTACTGAACATCATCCAATCCTCAACCCTCGAACTTCAGGGCGATGAGGCCTACTACTGGATGTATTCCCGCTACCTCGACTGGGGCTACTTCGATCATCCACCCATGGTTGCGCTTTTTATCCGCATCGGCGATAGCATTATGCACAATGAACTTGGCTTGCGGCTCTTCACGGTATTGCTAAGTTCGGCTTCGATCTATTTACTATGGCTCCCCCTCAAACAGTATGCTGTGGATGCCAAAGCGTTTGTGCTGGTGATCTCAGGCATATTTATCTTTCATATCTACGGCTTCACCACAACTCCCGATGGGCCGCTTTTCTTTTTTACCACGCTCTTCTATTTTCTTTATCAACGTTACGCCCAACAAAATAAATGGGGACTGGCTATATTGCTTGGCATTACCATAGCCTGCTTATTGTACAGTAAATATAATGGGGTGCTGGTGGTTGGGTTTACGCTGCTTTCTAACTTAAAACTCCTGAAACGCGCATCGTTTTGGGGTATTGTTGTTGTGGCGGTGGCATTGTTTATTCCGCATATTATCTGGCAGGCTAATCATGGGTATCCGTCCGTGAATTATCATTTATACGAGCGCTCTGCAGATACCTATAGCGTGATCAATACCTTTTCATACCTGCCGGGGCAGTTGCTGATGGCTGGTCCGCTGATTGGATGGTTCTTATTTTATAAGGCATTTACGGTTAAAGTTAAGGATGTGTTTATCCGTGGTTTGCTGGTTAACTGCCTGGGAACTTTTATTTTCTTCCTGATCAGTAGCGCCAAAGGCGAGGTGCAGCCTCAATGGACGTTCATCCTGTTTGCTCCCTTAGTAATGCTGGTGCTGATTCATTTTAAACAACAAGGCGGCTGGCCTAAATGGTTGTTGCCGTTAGCTGTAGTGAATACGAGCATCATTATCATTGTAAGGGTAATCGTAATTGCCGGTTTCGGCTTTGCAAAGACTTACGGGCATTTGAAGAGCTACTACGGCTTTAAAGAATGGACGCATATTGTAAAAGAAAAAGCAGGGAATAATTATGTGATGATGGCCGAAGGCTTTCAAAACCCATCGAAATACAATTACTACACCAACAGCCTGAAATGCTTTGCGTACGATAGTCGTTATTACCGCGGTACGCAATACGATATCTGGCCCCTGGAGGACAGTCTTCAGCATAAAAGAGTTTATTATTTAACCTTGTCGCCCATGCAGGGGTTAACTACTGATTCTATTAAAATTGAAGCAGGGACCTGGTATGGCAATTGGGTGAACGATGTGCGGACCTATCAGAAGGTAACCATCGAAACACCACAGCTGAAACTGGAGACCGCCGCTGGCGTTACCACGAACTTTGATCTCACCATAAATAACCCTTATAACCACGCAATTACTTTTGCCGATAGCGGCTACACACATCCTGTTAAGCTGGAATATTGCATTTTTAAGGATGTAGACCTTGTTGCCGTAAAAGAAGGGGCCGACAGCTATAAAAAAATAAGTTTACAACCGGGTGAAAGTGCCCATTATAGTTTTCCTGTAACTTCGCCAAAAGTGAAAGGCAATTACAACCTGGTATTTTCGTTAAGAACTGAGCCGTTTTTGGGCAGCAAGAACAGCCGTGTAATCAAATTAACCGTTAAATAAACACCCCTGCATGATTAAAAGATTCTACCTCATCGCCGTTATTTTAGTTTTAAGCAAAGCAACCGGTTTTGCACAAAGCCTCGACATCCATTTTAACGGACTTGGCTTTCTGGATAACCGCGAATACAAGGATTTTACCGCCCGCTCGCGTACGTATTCGGGTACCCGCCTGGCGCTTGACCTGGGCCTGAATGTGGATAGCCTGAACCATTTTATTGTTGGGGTTGACGGGATTCACGAGTTTGGCGCCAAACCATATTTTTTGAAGGTAAATCCTGTTGCTTACTACAAGTTTGAAAGTCACAACTGGTTATTTGATGCGGGTGAGTTTCCGCGCGAGGGGTTGATCAGCAATTACCCGCGAGCTTTGTTAAACGATACCCTGCGGTATTACCGTCCCAATGTCGAGGGGCTGTTGGCGCGTTATCATAATGCACACTTTAGTGAAACAGGGTGGATAGACTGGGTAAGCCGCCAAACGCAAACCGACCGCGAGCAGTTTCTGTTCGGTTTTGAAGGCAAATGGCAACCATCGCTAACCGGTCCGTTTTACGTTTCGCATTATGTGGTGATGCTGCACGATGCCGGTGCTGAGGTGCTTTTGCCCAACGATCATATAGGTGACGATGGTGCGGCACAAGTAAGATTGGGCCTCGATTTCAGCCATAAGCAAACCACGTTCGACTCATTATCTTTTGAGGCCGGAGCAATGGGCTCTTTCCAGCGCAGGCGGGGGGTGAATAATGGTCAATTTAAAAAAGGATTTATAGCCAGCGCGTATCTAAGCTACCACAGGTTTGCCGCTTTTGATGAGTTTTATGATGGCGATGGCTCTGAAGTAAGTTTTGGCGATGCCTTTTACGAAAAGAAATTCTACAACCGTTTGGATCTGATGTTTACACCATTTCTGTTTAATCATATCAAGGGTCAGTTCATCTTCAGCATACACCGCACGCCGGGCTTTACCAGCAATCAGGAAGCATTCAGGGTGACGTATGATTTGGGGAGGAAAGTGATCGCGAGGTTTAAGGATTAATTAGGCATTTTCAGAATAGACACGGCTGTACCCCTTCGCTCCCCCCGCGCGTCATTGCGAGGAACAACTTGTCCCGAGTTATTCAGGAAAGCAATCTCTGAATTTGATATTAACGTCAATGCATTTAAATAATACATTGGCGTTTTCGGTTGTGCTACTATGATTGGGACGTGCTTTACTTACGTCAGTGGTAGTTACTTTTCTTTGCAGCCAAAGAAAAGTAACCAAAAGAAAGCTTGCGGCTACGTTCTGAACCTATGAAAGGTAGTGAGTTAAATTAAGCCTGTGCTTATCGGTTCAGCCCTGATGCCGCATTAAAAAGGTATACTTTTGGTTGTGAGGCTATCGCCAAAAAAGAAAAAACAAATGAACATTATTTTATCCAAACACGCTTTCAGTAAATGTACATGGTTAGAACCGTCAGCAGAAAAGCTTCAGGAAAAGCGAACAAAACTGCTGGTCTGTGAAGTGGGCTGGGGCATAGGAAATTTTTGTATGCAGGGTAGTAAAGCGATAGGGTGGCCCGGCAAAAAGATTCCAGCGCTCGAAGGTTTTGGGAGCTTTGTGGGCAAAGGCCTAAAGCGAAAAGAAGCCTTTCTGCTGACTTGATTTTTGGTTACTTTTATCAAGAAAAAGTAACAGCCTCCGCGGCAACTGAGCGGCACAATGCCTAAATGGATTGAACCAAAGACCAACGCGGAGGAAGATGCCCGATAGGCATTAACGCCTTACATAAGGCCGATTACAACGCTGATCCCTGTACAACCCCTCTTTCCAAAATCCTTTGATCAATATAATATTGAATCTCAGATTTTTTTAAGCCCCAGTTAGGTGCGATAAGCAACTCGCGATCACTCAAACCAAAAAGGCGTTGGATCACGATATCAGGACGAACAAGCGGCAACAGATCGCAAAGAAAGTTGGCGTATTCATCAAGGCTGAACAGCTTGAATGGTTCACGCTTATATTTTACGCCCATTACAGAACCTTCCACAATATGCAGGTGGTGGAATTTTACAAATTTGATCTGCGGGAAACGGTTGATCTCATCGGCATAACGCAGCATCATATCGTGGCTTTCACCGGGCAGGCCGAAAATAGTATGCACACAGATATCCAGTTTGGTGTTTTGCAGCATGTTAAGCGCTTTCACCAGGTCATCGTGACTGCAGCCGCGATTAATCTGGCTTAGGGTATCGTTATAAATAGATTCCATACCCATTTCCAGATCGACGTCGAAACGGTCGGTATAGCTTTCTAACAAGGCAATCTTTTCCGGATCGATACAATCAGGACGGGTGCCTACAGAAAGGCCTACAATATCTTCGGTGCCATAGCTCAGCGCTTCGTCGTATAGCATTTTCAGGTAATGCGCCGGTGCGTAGGTATTGGTATTTGGCTGAAAGTAGATGATGAATTTATCGGCCTTGTTGCCATTGCGGGCGCGTTCCATACCCTGGATCACCTGCTCGCGCACGGTAGGCGCCTGACGGGAAACTGACGGCGTAAATGAATCGACATTGCAGTAGGTGCAGCCGCCATAGCCTTTGGAACCGTCGCGGTTGGGGCAGGTAAAGCCGCCATCGACAATCACCTTGAACACGCGGTGCCCCTTATACTTCTCCTTCAACCACGGTCCGTAGTTGTTATATCCCTTCTCCCAAACTGGTGCTATTGTCGATTCCATTGCTTTTATGTGATTTCACCGATTATGTGGATGATTTCACTGATTAGCGGCAAAGATACGGATTTTTGAATAGGGATGTGTTAACGCGCCTGTCGCTGGTTGATATTGAAGAAATCACCTCATTAATTAAATATATCGTCACACTAATTGATTTTAATCTTCGCCTTGCCTTGGAAACCAGAGTTTTGGCCGTCTTAAATATTAAAACTATGCACACCAAACACCTTTCCCTTTCTGCTTTATTGATCGTATCGTTTACCTATACTTCCCTTGCACAAAACCTTACAAAGAAATACAGAACGGGCGATAAAAATACATCCGCCTGGTATTTCACCACGGCTTTTTTACCCGGCGAAAGGGTGGGCAACATCTACTCGCGAACCATTGCCTATAGCGGCAACGGCTTTAACGACCTGGTACAGCGTGTAAGCGGTTCAAGCATTTATAAAGTAACTAACGATAATTATCTGAATCCCGAATTTGAAGAAACCGACCTTTACGATGGCCGTCCCGCAGCAACAGGACATTCCGTAATTGGCCGCAGCGGACAAGGTAGCTATAACGGTAAAACGTTTATGAACACGAGCGCCAGTGGCTTGCTTTTCAGCGAATTGGTTTGGGGCAAGCTGCCTGCCAAATTGCATGAAGGCGATAGCTGGAAAGTGGAACTTACCCAAGCGTGGGAATTGGGCGGTCCCGGCACGCAAACGGTAACCGTAATGCAGATGGACGCCGAACATCATACCATCACACTGAAACGCGAAGGTAGCAGCGAAGGCTTTTTCGACGGCGATGCCAGGCAGATACCCATCACTACAAAAGACGGCAAGAAACTAACGGTTGACCTTGTGCCGGGACCGGCTCACTGGATAGGTTACACCACGTTTAAGAACGGCGTAGTAATAAGCGATGAACTTTTGGTAACACGACCGATTACTTTAAAGGCCGGCGATGTGAGTTTTAATAGTAATGAACGGGAATATATTTTGCTGAATGCGATGCCCGTGGATAAGTAATTATCAAAGCACATGTTTAATATTAAGCATGTGCTTCTAACTGTTTAGCGACGAATAGGTCATATTCCATTTGCAGGCCTAACCAGTAATGTGAACTGATGCCTAATATCTTTTCTAGCCTCACGGCCAATCGGGCTGATATATTCCTCTTCCCCGCGAAGATCTCGCTTAAGTGATGCGGCAAAATATCCAATTGCTTTGCAACATCTTTCTTTAGCAATTCTCTTTCTTCAATTTCTTCCAGTAGAAATTCACCGGGATGAAACGCTTCTATTTCTATTTCATTACCGTTATGATCTAATATTTGATTATTCATAAAAGTATAAAGCCCTCCCTGGGCATAAGTTTAAGCATAGTGGTTACTGATTTCTTCAATGCAGATAATTTCAATCTTACCACCGCTTTCTAAGTTTTCAATGCGAAATATTAACCGGTAACTTATATTCAAACGAATTGAATATTTACCTTCATATTCCTTTCCTTTCAATTTCTCGAAGTGCAGGCTTTTGATCGTTCTTAAATCAGCGGTGTTTCTCGCTTCTTTAATTTGGAACAAACGTCTTTTAAAAATTTTAAGCACTTCGGCGGGATATGGCGATTTGCCATAGACCTTGTTTAAATTGGCCACTTCATCTAAAAAGTGATCTTCAATTTTTACTTGCATTGCTAAGTCTGATTAAGTGTGCAATTTTTTGATTTCTGTTTCATTTGGTTTTTTATTTCATATTTGGGTTAAAACAAATGTAAACAAGAAAAGATTAATTACCAAGAAAAGGTTATTTTAATTTGTCCTCATTCCCCCCTTTACTTGTCCTCTTAGCCCATTGCCTTCGGTAAGTTATCCGCCTACCTTTACATCAACCAAATAAACAACACTATGGCAACTACAACAGGAGCAACACGAGGCATCACCCCATTTTTATGGTTCAATGGCAGGGTAGAGGAAGCCTTGAATTTTTATACCTCGGTTTTCAAAGACAGCAGGATCGGTCAGTTTCACCGCCTGCCCGCCGAGGTGCCGGGTCGAGGTGGACAGATCGTTACTGCCACCTTCTACTTAAACGGCGTAGAATTCATGATATTGGATGGCGGTCCGCAGTTTACGCTTAGCGGGGCGATCTCGTTTTTTGTGAAATGTGAAACACAGGAAGAAGTGGATCATTACTGGGAACAACTGTCGGAAGGCGGGCATAAAGACCGTTGCGGCTGGCTCACCGACCAGTTCGGCGTGACCTGGCAGATAGTCCCCAACGCCCTTGGCCGCTTAATGTATGACAGCGATCCGGTTAAATCAAGACGCGTGATGGACGCCATGATGAAGATGAATAAAATTGAAATTGCAGGGCTGGAAGCAGCTTATAATGGATGATTTTAGTCTGAAGTAGTGAGTCTATAGTCTTAAGCCAAAAAATATAAAGCGACGCCTGACTCAATACTTTCGACTCCTGACTTCAGACTAATTATTATGCAAGCATAGTTTTTTGATGCTTAATTTATATTAATTTTGTATCCTTAATTATAGCCTGCATGGAAAGCATTGCTCCCTACAAATCAAAATACAAGATCCGTTTTGTAACCGCCGCCTCGTTGTTCGACGGGCATGATGCTACGATAAACATTATGCGGCGCATCCTGCAATCATCGGGTGCGGAGGTGATCCATTTGGGGCATAACCGCTCTGTTGAAGAGGTGGTTACCTGTGCCATACAAGAAGATGTGCAGGGTATTGCCCTAACCAGCTACCAGGGTGGGCACGTAGAGTATTTTAAATATATGTACGATTTGCTGAAGGAGCGCGGCGCCGGCCATATCAAAATATTTGGCGGCGGCGGCGGCGTGTTTTTGCCCGATGAGATCGCTGAACTACAGGCTTACGGAATTTCAAAGATCTACTCGCCTGACGATGGCCGCACCATGGGCCTGCAGGGAATGATCAATGATATGCTGGAAAAATGCGATTTCCAGCACAAAATAAAACTCAACGGCGAATTAAAACATCTCCCCGAAAAAGATATAAAATCGATAGCCACGGCTATAAGTATAGTTGAGAATTACCCGGCTGAGGCCGATAACTTTCTGACCGAAGTTCACCAGATCATCAATAAGTTACATACGCCCGTTTTAGGGATTACCGGTACCGGCGGTTCGGGTAAATCATCGTTGGTTGATGAGATTGTGCGGCGGTTTTTAATGGAGACGGATAAAACGATGGCCATTATTTCTGTCGATCCCTCCAAACGTAAAACAGGCGGCGCCCTACTGGGCGACCGGATCAGGATGAATGCCATTAACAGTCCGCGGATATATATGCGCTCGCTGGCTACGCGGCAGGCTAATCTGGCTTTGTCTAAACACGTGCAGGAATCGATCGATATCTGCAAGGCGGCGGGATATGATTTGATCATTGTGGAAACATCGGGCATTGGCCAATCGGATACGATGATCACCGACTATTGCGACCTGTCTCTCTATGTAATGACCCCCGAATTCGGCGCTGCCACCCAATTGGAAAAGATCGATATGCTCGATTTCGCCGATCTGGTTGCTCTGAACAAATTCGATAAACGCGGCGCATTGGATGCTATTCGCGATGTGCGGAAGCAATACAAGCGCAACCACATGCTGTTCAACGCGAAAGATGATGAGATCCCGGTTTACGGAACCATGGCTTCGCAGTTTAACGACCCGGGCATGAACACGCTTTTTGCCGCTTTAATGAAGGCGATCAAAACTAAAACCGGCGTTGATCTGTATGAGGGAAAAGGTGAAAGGTTAAAGGAAAAAGGTGAGGAGTCAGAAAAGATCTACATTATTCCACCCGACAGAAACCGTTACCTCGCCGAGATTGCCGAAAGCAGCTCGGCTTATAACGAATGGGTGAATGAGCAATGTAAAATTGCCCAGCAGTTGTATCAAATTGACGGGGTGATGAATCTCGTAGAGAGGCAATACGTTGCGTCTACGGGCAATAATTCGGAGACGCAAAGTATTGCGTCTCTACGGGAGATCAAAAAGCACCTTGAAGAACATTTGCATGCCGAATGTAAACGCCTGCTGCGTGAATGGCCGGAAACCATTGCAAAATATAAAGCCGAAAATTTTATTTATAAGGTAAGGGATAGGGAAATTAAACAGCCGCTTTATTATACATCCTTATCGCAGTTGCAGATTCCTAAAATAGCATTGCCTAAATACGAAGCCTGGGGCGATGTCTTGCGCTGGCTGCTTACCGAAAACGTACCGGGCGAATTTCCTTACGCTGCAGGGGTATTCCCTTTAAAGCGCGAGGGCGAAGACCCAACCCGTATGTTTGCCGGCGAGGGCGGTCCGGAGCGTACCAATAAACGTTTTCATTATGTATCGTTAGGTCAACCCGCTCACCGTTTATCAACAGCGTTTGATTCTGTTACCTTATATGGCGAGGACCCGCATACACGCCCGGATATTTATGGAAAAATCGGTAATTCGGGCGTGAGTATCGCCACGCTGGATGATGCCAAGAAATTGTATTCGGGATTTGATTTATGTAATGCTTCCACATCGGTTTCGATGACCATTAATGGTCCCGCGCCGATGTTACTTGGCTTTTTCATGAATGCTGCGATTGATCAGCAATGCGAAAAGTACATTAAGGAAAATGGATTGGGGCATTTGGTAGAGGCGAAGTTTAAAGAGGTTTACGATAGCAAGGGGTTAAAGCGGCCTGAGTATGATGGCAAGCTCCCAAAAGGAAACGACGGTTTAGGCTTATCCTTACTCGGCCTCACCGGCGACCAGGTGCTTCCGCCGGATGTCTACTCAAAGATCAAAGCCTATGCCATTTCAACCGTTCGCGGTACGGTGCAGGCTGATATTTTGAAGGAAGACCAGGCGCAGAACACTTGTATCTTCTCTACAGAGTTTGCCTTGCGCATGATGGGCGATATTCAGCAATATTTTATAAATGAGAAGGTAAGGAATTTTTATTCTGTTTCTATTTCGGGGTATCATATTGCCGAGGCGGGCGCGAATCCGGTAACGCAGTTGGCGTTCACGCTATCGAACGGCTTTACCTATGTAGAGTATTACCTGAGCCGTGGTATGCATATCGATGATTTTGCGCCGAACCTGTCGTTTTTCTTCAGCAACGGTATTGATCCGGAATATTCGGTGATCGGCAGGGTGGCGCGCCGCATTTGGGCTAAGGCCATTAAAAATAAATATAAGGGTAATGATCGTTCACAGAAACTAAAATATCATATCCAAACCAGTGGGCGTTCGTTGCACGCACAGGAGATCGATTTTAACGATATCCGCACCACGTTACAGGCGCTGTATGCAATTTACGATAACTGTAACTCGCTGCATACCAATGCTTATGATGAAGCCATTACCACACCTACCGAAGAATCGGTGCGCCGGGCTATGGCTATTCAATTGATCATTAACCGTGAGCTTGGGCTCGCTAAAAATGAAAATCCTATTCAGGGAGCATTCATTATCGAAGAGCTGACTGATCTTGTGGAAGAAGCGGTATTAGCCGAGTTTAAAGCAATCAACGATCGCGGCGGTGTGCTTGGCGCAATGGAAACTATGTACCAGCGCAGCAAGATCCAGGAAGAGTCACTTTACTACGAAACCCTGAAACATACCGGCGAATACCCGATTGTTGGCGTAAATACTTTCCTTAATAAAAAGGGGTCGCCAACCATTGTTCCGTCAGAGGTTATCCGTGCAACGGAAGAAGAAAAGCAATACCAGATAGCCGCTCTGCACGAGTTTCAGCATCGGAATGAAGGTGTCGTTCCGGTTCTTTTAAAGCAGCTTCAGCATAAGGCAATAGCAGGGGAGAATATTTTTGAAAGTTTGATGGAGGCTTGTAAATATTGCTCGCTGGGACAGATCTCGCACGCGTTGTATGAGGTGGGAGGACAGTACAGAAGGAATATGTAAGAGAGAATCAATTTATTCATGGCGGCGCGCCGGGGCATTGTTTTATTATAATGGATGTGATAGAAAATGACAAGCGCGATAAGAAGTCCCCGCTGACCCAAAGCTTTACGCAGGCGCAAAATATACAGGTGGTGAAAGCGTCATCGCCATGGTTTGAGGTAGATAAGGTAAACGATATTCCTTATGGTGAGCTGGTTGCGAATAGGTATTTGAGAAAGTTTGAATAGCGTGTCTGAACCTCGATTTTCTTGATTTTGAGATTAAAGGATTTTAGGAGTGACGGTGCTCCAATCAAAAATCCTTTAATCATGTAAATCAGGGTTCAGACAATATTAATTGGTCCCCTTTGCAGGCGCAGGAGGCGGCTGATTCAGTAAAAAGCGTTTGTGAATTACGGCGATATCTTCAGCCTTTAGGCTGCTGGTCTTTTTAAGTATATTATCAAAAAACTTTACTTCCTGCTCGGTGGCCGGGCAGCCTACATTATCATCCAATTTGGTTGACGGCAGTCCATCTTTACCCATCAGCGAGTTAGCCAGCGCATTGCCTTTCGAATCAAGAACCACCCAATAAGGCAACCCGACTTCTTTAGCGCCTGCTAATTTCGTCAGCACCTCAACAGCGCCGGGGTTTTCTAAAGACTTTTTAGCGGCCTGCTCCATAATATCGAGGTGAGCTACCACGTAGTTATCGTCGAACAACTTTTTGCAGGTCGGGTCATTTAATGAGGCATCCATCTTTTTGCACCAGCCGCACCACGAGGCGTGAAACATCAGCAATACCTTCTTATTCTGTTTTGAGGCCTGCGCATAGGCGGCGTTCAAAACGGTTTCTGACGATGGCATTTCAGTTTGGGCAAATGCCGTTGAGCCGGAAAGCAACATTATTATGAATAATAGTTTGATCTTTTTCATATCAGCTTAGTGTTTGATGTCAGGTTTTAAATTTACTAAATTAATTTTCGAATAACGAAGAGGCGGAGACTTCGAAGTTTTCAGGTCTAATCAGCAGCAGCCGCCCAAAGAACCAGGTACCCTCGTTTGCCTTTTTTGATAGTAATCGACCGGATATATGTCTGGTGGCTAACGTCGATCTTCAACAGGTCGATATTGTGATGATCCTTCTCGGTCATATTGTTTTTAGGTCCCCATTTGGCCAGATCGTGCGCCAGGTAGCAGAAATTGGGGTTCCCGGATTTTATATCTTCATAATAATCAGGTACTACGAAGTTTTTTGTAACGGCGGGCGAGAATTTGTGCCCGAAAGTTACACTGATGTCTGAAGGACCTTCCGAGCTGGTTAGCGCCAGGTAAATGTTCTTACATTTGCGGTCGCGGAAGTTGAATTTTACCGAGTCTATGCCGCTCATATTGTACGCTTGATTGTTCTTATCGTCAGCATTATCGTAATGCAGCTTAATGGCAGGATGCTCCGCATTTGCCGGAATGAGCGGATCATCAGGCAGCGCATGAGGGGCCTTATCGCCATTAAATAACGCGGCAGATAGTGTAAGATAGCCGTCGCCTTTACCGCCGCCGTCCATGCCGGTTGTCCAAGTGGTTATTTTGCCATTGGTTAAGGTGGTAACCGGCCGGGCATTTAACGGAATTGCAAATTGTATTGCTTCACGTTATGTTTGCGCTATGTAAGTCGTGAGCATTAGCAGACCTAATGCAATAGCTGTTGCTTTCATAAATGTGATTTGCTGGATAGGGGGGGCCACCCCACGCAAATTACAATTAAAACCTCGCCATTTTCTCCCACCGCACTGTGTTTTCTCGCAGTTTTCTCCCACCGCAATCTCCCTACGCATTGCAGTGTAGCTATTAGGCGCTGATTTTCATGTATTTGAGTAAACGGGACGCAGTTTTTTTTTGCCGCTTGAGCGCCGACTTTTTCCACGTGCTCAACATTATCCACTAATCGGTCTGTTTTTGTGGATTTTTTAAAGTGGAGAGAATACTTATCGTTGAGATTAAAAATATTGGGAAGTATTTTATAATTATTTGATAGTCAATACTTAATGGCAATTTTGGGCAGCAGTTTAAGAGGACAAAAAAGGCAAAATTAAGCTAAATATTAATCCACAGGCATATTACACAACTGTTAATAACTTTAGTGGTAGAAAGTGGTAAGAAGTGGTAAAAGAAGTCTAATTTTACAATACAAATAATGTCAAAGCTGTTATATGTCCTTTTTAACCGGCGAGTTTGAGTGTAAATTAGATAATAAAGGGCGAATGATGATTCCGGCTGGACTCAAAAAGAAGCTGCCAACAGCTGAAATTGAGGGCCTTGTCATCAATCGCGGCTTTAAGAAATATCTCGTGATTTACACCAAACAAGAGTGGGACAAAAAGCTCGACGAACTCAACAAACTTAATCAATACGAAACAAAAAATATAGAATTTATCAGGTATTTCACCCGCGGCGCGACGGAATTGAGTGTAGATAGTGTAGGTAGGGTGAATTTACCACAAGGCTTATTGGATTATGCAGGTATAACCGGCGAGGTGGTTTTAAGCTGCCAGCTAACCAAAATAGAGATGTGGAATAAGGCGGCATACGACGAAATGATCAACAATGAGCCGGATAATTTTGCTGCTTTGGCCGAAGAGGTGATGGGCGATAAAAAGAAGGAGGGTGGCGTATGAGCACATATCATACTCCCGTAATGCTTCAGGAATGTATTGAAGGGCTGGCTATAAAGCCTGCCGGTACGTATGTTGACGTAACTTTCGGCGGCGGCGGTCATTCGCGCGAGATTCTTAAACACCTTAATAAGGACGGCAAGCTGCTGGCATTTGACCAGGATGCTGATGCGCAGCAAAACGTAATAGACGATGAGCGCTTTGTGTTCATTGATCAGAACTTCCGTTACCTGAAGAATTTTTGCCGCCTGCATGATGCATTGCCGGTTGATGGGATCCTGGCTGATCTGGGTGTATCGTCATACCAGTTTGATGAAGCCGAGCGCGGCTTTTCTATCCGCTTTGATGCCGAGTTGGATATGCGGATGAACAGGCAGTCGGCCCTGACCGCAAAAGAGGTAGTGAACAATTACCCTGAAGCCGAGCTGCATCGCATTTTCGGTATTTACGGTGAGATACAGAACGCAAAATCGCTGGCCAATACTATTGCGACAGCAAGGCTGAACGCACCAATAGTTACAGTGGCCGATCTGAAAAATGCAATATCAAACCGCATTCCGCGCGGCAAGGAGAATAAATACCTGGCGCAGGTTTTCCAGGCGCTGCGCATTGAGGTGAATCAGGAACTGGAAGCCTTGAAAGATTTCCTGACGCAAACGGCCGATGTATTGGTTTCTGGCGGCAGGCTTGTGGTAATGTCGTACCACTCGTTGGAAGACAGGCTGGTGAAGAACTTCATTGCCAAAGGAAAATTCAGCGGCGAGGTGGAGAAGGATTTTTACGGAAACGATAACAAACCATTTGATGCGGTGAGCCGGGGCGCTATAACTGCATCAGACGAAGAGATAAAAAATAACAATAGGGCACGGAGCGCTAAGTTAAGGATAGCGGTAAAGAAATGACGAACAGGCTGCGTACACAAATTGAGGAAGAAGAAGCCGAACAGCAAAAGCTGATTGTAGAGGAAAAGCGCGAGCAGGAATTTCCTGACAACTTCATTACTCAGTTTTTTACCAAAGGTTTCTGGAATGCCGAATCGGCTACCAGGGCTTTGCCGTTTGTGCTGTTCCTGGCGTTTTTAGGTATGATCTACATAGCCAACATGCACCAGGCTGAAAGGACTATCCGCGACATCAACAAAATAAATAAACAGGTAAAGGAATTGAGCTGGGATTTTAAGACCACCAAAGCCGAGCTTGCCTTTAAAAGCACACTGACCGAAGTGACTAAGAAAGCCAATGCCGATACCCTGGGGATAAAGGAATCTTTAACGCCGCCACAAAAACTTACAGATACGGAGGTGAAGGATGAGCATTAGAAGAAACATACTCGTTCGCGTGTACCTGGCTTTTGGGCTAATCTTGTTTTTTGCTGCCGCGGTGGTGGTGCAGCTTTGCCGTGTACAATTTGTGCAGGGCGAAAAATGGAAAGGAATGGCCAAACAACTGTCTACCCGTTACAGGGTGATAGAAGCGGCGCGCGGAAATATTTTTGCCAACGATATGAGCCTGTTGGCTACCTCGGTTCCTGAGTATGATCTTCACGTGGATATGTTGTCCCCCGGTTTTTCTGACGATAAGCTATTTGAGGAAAAGGTTGATTCACTGGCATTTCAGTTATCAAAATTCTATGGCGATAAATCGGCCAAAGAATATCGGCGATTGCTGCGCGAAGAGCGGAAAGACGGCTCGCGTTATGCCTTCATCAACTCAAAGAAGTTGACGCATCGTGAATTATTGATAGTAAAACAGTTTCCCATTTTCAATTTGGGTAAATATAAAGGTGGGTTGATCATTAACGAGCAGAACAGGCGCGTGCTGCCGTTTAAATCGCTCGCGGCGCGTACCATTGGTTACAAAAATGAGAACGTAAAGAATGCCGTGGGTTTGGAAGGTGCTTTTGCAAATTATATTAACGGCGAAAGCGGCCGAAGGCTGGAGCAACGTTTGGCGGGTGGTGTTTGGGTACCGGTTAACGATGGTGATGATGAAGTTGAGCCGAAAGATGGCGCGGATATCATTTCCACCATTGATGTGAATTTTCAGGACGTAGCACAGGATGTGCTGAAAGCGCAGTTAGACAGCACCGGTGCCGATCATGGCTGCGTGGTGTTAATGGAGGTATCCACCGGCGAGATCCGTGCGATTGCCAATTTCACCAAGACCAAAGAGGGTAAATATGAGGAAAAGCTGAACTACGCCATCAGTGATGCAGCCGATCCGGGGTCTACCTTTAAGCTGGCTACTTATATGACGCTGTTCGATCAGCATAAGATTGATACCAACAGCACGATAAACGCCGAGGGTGGCAGGTTCAAGATACCGAAAGGCCCAACCATTAGTGACGTTGAGGATTACAACTTTGTGATTACGGCAAAAAAGGCTTTCGAGGAATCATCGAACGTGGCGGCGGCAAAGTTTGTGCTGAATGCTTATTCAAATAATCCTAAGCAGTTTACCGATAAGCTGTACAGCTATCACCTGAATGAAAGACTGGGCTTGCAGATTCCCGGTGAAGGAAGGCCGGTAGTGAAAAACCCGGGCAATCGCAGCTGGAATAAATATTATACGCTGCCAGAAATGGCCTACGGTTACGAAATGAATATAACGCCGCTGCAAATGCTGGCTTTATATAATTCGGTTGCCAATAATGGTAAAATGATAGCCCCGATACTTGTGAAAGAGATTCGCAGATTGGGTAACACGGTGGAGCAGTTCCACGCAAGGGTGATCAACGAAAAGGTTTGTTCTGACGCCACGCTTGGCAAAATGCGTGCGCTGTTAGAGGGTGTGGTAACTAACGGTAACGGTAAAACGCTATTCAAGAACTCGCTGTTCAAAGTGGCAGGTAAAACCGGCACGGCGCAGATAGCCAACGGATCGAAAGGGTATGGTGAGAAGAAAACCTACCAGGCATCGTTCTGCGGGTATTTCCCGGCAAATGCACCTAAGTATTCAATGATCGTGGTGATCAATCACCCCACAAAAGGTTCGTACCTGGCGGCAAAGGTTGCAGGTCCGGTATTCAAAAAGATCGCTGATCGCGTTTACGCTGCTGACCATGACATTAACCAGGCTAAGCCTGAACATTTTGTAGGTAACACAAACCTGCCGCAGATAAAGAAAGGTAATGTAAAGGCACTGAAACAGGTGTATACCAAGTTGGGCCTGAAACCGCTTTACGCTGCCAACACAGGTAACACCGTGGATACCAGCAGCGGGATTGCATTTGAGGATGCCAATTACAAGGCAGGTGTGGTGCCGCAGGTAAAAGGAATGGGATTGAGCGACGCTTTATATGCGTTGGGCAACGCAGGATATAAAGTTGTGGCACGGGGCAGCGGCATTGTGTCGGCACAGTCGGTTGCAGCAGGGAGCATTACACCAAAAGGATCAAAAATTATAATTGAATTGCAATGAGATACTTGAGCGATATAATTGAAGGGCTTCCATTTACCGAACTGCAAGGCAGTGCGGATATTGAGATCACTGCCGTGGTGTTCGATTCGCGCAAGGTGATTCCCGGCTGCATGTTCGTGGCGGTAAAAGGCACAGCGGTTGACGGTCATGATTACATTGAACAAGCCATAGAGCAAGGCGCCGTAGCAGTAATTTGTGAAGAGTTGCCCGCTAAAGTTACCGGTGAGGTTGATTTCCTGATGGTAGCCAATTCGGCAATCGCACTGGGTATTGTTGCAGCCAATTTTTATGATAATCCTTCGGAAAAATTAAAGTTGGTGGGTGTTACCGGTACTAACGGTAAAACTACCATTGCCACGTTGCTGTTCAAGCTTTTTCGCGATATGGGTTACAAATGCGGTCTGCTCTCTACGGTTGAGAACCTTATAGATGATAAGGTGATAGCTGCAACGCACACCACACCAGACCCGGTTGAGCTGAACCGTTTGATGAACGAAATGGTGGATCATGGCTGCGACTATTGCTTTATGGAAGTAAGCTCGCACGCGGTGGATCAGCATAGAATTGGCGCCTTGAAATTTACCGGTGCGATATTCTCAAACCTGACACACGACCACCTGGATTATCATAAAACGTTCGAGAAATACCTGAAAGCTAAAAAGGCTTTTTTTGACGGATTACCGGCTAATGCATTTGCGCTCACCAACCTTGACGACAAGAATGGCAACGTGATGCTGCAAAATACCAAGGCGCATAAAAAGACCTACGGATTGAAAAGCATGGCTGATTACAAGGCTAAGATTTTGGAGAACCAATTTGAAGGTCTGCACATGCAAATCGATAGTGATGAAGTATGGTTTAAAATGGTAGGAACCTTTAACGCTTACAACCTGCTTGCCGTTTACGCCGCTGCTATGTTGCTGGAACAGGATAAGACCACCATCCTAACCAGTCTGAGTAAGCTGACAGGTGCCCGCGGTCGTTTTGATTATATCGTAGCGCCGAACAAAGTAATTGGCATTGTTGACTACGCACATTCGCCTGATGCGGTGCAGAACATATTGAGCACAGTTCACGATATCCGCAAAAATGACGAGAAGGTAATTACCGTAATTGGCTGCGGCGGCGATCGTGATAAAGCGAAACGCCCCATCATGGCAAAGACAGCCTGCGAGTGGAGCGACAAGGTGATCCTGACCTCTGACAACCCGCGTTCGGAAGACCCTGCGCAGATCATCAGGGATATGGAAGAAGGAGTTGACCCAGCTTTCAAACGTCACACGTTAAGCATTGTAGACCGACGCGAAGCAATAAAAACTGCGGTTATGTTAGCGCGCCCGGGAGATATCGTTTTGGTAGCTGGTAAGGGTCATGAGAAGTATCAGGAGATAAAGGGAGTGCGTACGCACTTCGACGACATGGAAGAGCTAAGCAACTTGTTTAAAGATTTAGAATAGAAGAGCGGCTATGGTCTATCGACCATGGTCCATGGACTAAAAAAGAAACCCAAATAGGATGTTATACTACTTATTCACCTGGCTTAACAAAAATTACACTATTCCCGGTGCGGGGGTGTTTCAGTACATCACCTTTCGCATGGCTATGGCTGTAATTACATCGCTGATCGTAACCACGGTTTTCGGTAGCAGGCTGATTAATTACCTGCGCTTTAAACAGGTGGGCGAAACGGTAAGGAACTTGGGTTTAGAAGGCCAGATGCAAAAACAGGGCACGCCAACCATGGGTGGTATTATCATTATCCTGGGCATATTGATCCCTACACTGCTTTTTGCCAAGATAGGTAACATCTATATCATCATGATGCTGGTAACAACCCTTTGGCTGGGTGGAATAGGCTTTTTGGATGATTACATCAAGGTATTTAAAAAGAATAAAGAAGGATTAGCGGGCAAGTTTAAGATCATTGGCCAGGTTGGTTTAGCGCTGTTTATCGGGTTTACCATGTATTCAAACTCTGATATTGTGATCCGCCAGGAAGTAAAGCTGCCGGTAAAATATGATGCGCCGGTTGATTTTCACATGCGCGGTAACACGCAGGTTTACACACAGGACATTCATTCCACTAAAACTACCATGCCGTTCTACAAGAACAACGAGTTCGACTATGGCAAGGTGCTGAAATTCATTGGCGGCGACCCCGATCATTATTCGCTGCTGGTATTCATGTTCTTTGTCATCATTATCGTTACGTTCATCTCCAACGGTGCCAACATAACTGATGGTATTGACGGACTGGCGACAGGTACATCGGCCATCATTGGGATTACGCTGGCTGTACTGGCCTACGTGTCGGGTAACACGGTTATAGCCGATTACCTGAACATCATGTACATCCCCAACTCGGGCGAGCTGGTAATTTTTGCCGGCGCGTTTGTTGGAGCGTGTGTGGGTTTCCTGTGGTATAACTCGTACCCGGCGCAGGTGTTTATGGGCGATACGGGCAGTTTAGCCATAGGCGGTATCATAGCGGTATTTGCCATTATGATCCGCAAAGAGCTGATGCTGCCACTGTTGTGCGGAATATTCGTGATCGAGAATTTATCAGTGATACTACAGGTATCATGGTTTAAATACACAAGGATAAAGTTCGGTGAGGGCAGAAGGATCTTCCTGATGTCGCCGCTGCATCACCACTACCAGAAAAAGGGATTTCATGAGGCCAAGATCGTAACGCGGTTCTGGATCATCGGCATTCTGCTGGCAATAGTAACGATAGTGACGCTGAAGCTGAGGTAGAGGGGGAGAGTCAAGAATCAAGAGAAGAAGTCGATTGGCGATAGACCATGGACCATAGATAAGGGATTCGAAGTTCGGTAAATAACAAAAATGTCCATGGACCATTGTCTATGGACTATGGACAAAAAACAAATGGAGACAAATAAAAACATAGTAATTCTCGGGGCCGGCGAAAGCGGGGTGGGTGCGGCCTACCTGGCGCAGCAGCGGGGCTTTGAGGTGTTTGTTTCTGATTTCGGGGCGATTGCTGATAACTATAAACAACAGTTACAAGACTGGAATATCCGCTTTGAGGAAAAGCAACATACAGAAGACGAGATTTTAAAAGCCGTTGAGGTGATTAAAAGTCCGGGCATACCTGAAAAGGCGCCCATCATCAAAAAGATAAAAGAAAAAGGCATCCCGGTGATTTCTGAAATCGAGTTTGCAGGCAGATACACCGATGCGAAAATTATAGGCATAACTGGCTCGAACGGGAAGACCACCACCACCAGCTTAACCTACCATATCCTGAAAAATGCAGGACTGAACGTAGGCTTGGCCGGTAACATAGGCAAAAGCTTTGCTTACCAGGTGGCTACAGAGAAGTTCGATCTGTATGTGCTTGAGCTGAGCAGCTTTATGCTCGACGATATGTTCGACTTTAAGGTTGACATTGCCGTGCTATTAAACATCACCCCCGATCATTTAGACCGGTACGATTATAAGCTGGAAAACTATGCAGCATCAAAGTTCCGCATCTCTCAAAATCAAACCGCGGCGGATTATTTTATTTACTGCGCCGACGACCCGGAGACCATTAAAGGTATGGCCGGACGAAACTTTGCAGCCCAGTTGCTGCCGTTTTCCATTGAAAAACCGATCGAACAGGGAGCATTCCTCGAGGGCAACAATATCATCATTAACATTCACCAACAACATTTTCAGATGTCAATCAACGAATTAGCATTACAGGGCAAACACAACATTTACAACTCTATGGCATCAGGTATAGTAGCGAAGGTACTGGAGCTTCGTAATCCCGAAATGAGGGAGAGCATGGGCAACTTTCAGAGCATTGAGCATAGGCTGGAATCGGTTGCCGTAATATCGGGCATCAGCTTTATCAATGATTCGAAAGCCACCAACGTGAATTCAACCTGGTATGCACTTGAAAGTATGACCAGCGATGTGGTATTGATACTTGGCGGAGTTGACAAAGGCAATGATTATGAAATGCTTCGCGATTTGGTGAAGCAAAAGGTGAAGGCTATAGTTTGCCTCGGCAAAGATAACCGCCGCATACATGAGGCCTTTGAGGATATTATTGAAGTGATCATCAATACCTCGTCGGCGCAGGAAGCGGTGCAGGTTTCGTTCCATCTGGCAGAGAAGGGAGATACGGTATTGCTGTCCCCTGCATGCGCAAGTTTCGACCTGTTTAAAAATTACGAGGACAGGGGCAACCAGTTTAAACAAGCGGTGAAGGAGCTGTAAGTCAAAATTAGAGGTCAAAACAGAGGGAGCAGGAATCAAGACCAAAAAGAAATCGGTGAAATCAACCAATAATCGGTGAAATCATGCTAAACAAGATACTTGAAAATACAAAAGGCGACAGGTGGATCTGGCTGATAGTGATCTTGCTATCTGTCATTTCACTGCTGGCGGTGTATAGCGCCATCGGATCGCTTGCTTATAAGAAGGGGGTGGGAACAGAGTCGATATTGATCAAGCACCTGGCTATGCTGGTTGCGGGTTTGGTGTTGATGTACATAGCGCACCGGATTGATTACCGGTACTATCGCGGTATTTCGAAGTTGATGATGATTGTGACCATTCCGTTGCTGTTATACACGCTGGTTTTTGGTCACCATGTAAATGAGGCCAGCCGTTGGATTGCCATCCCGGGCACGGGATTAAGCTTTCAGACTTCCGATTTAGCTAAGTTGGCCTTGATCACTTACCTGGCGCGCACATTATCCATCAAACAAGAAAATATCAAGGACGTTAAGCAATCGTTCATACCGATAATGGGTGCAGTTTGCGTGGTTTTTGCACTGATTGCATGGGCAAACTTGTCAACCGCGCTAATGTTGTTTGGGGTAAGCATTTTGTTGCTCATCATGGGCCGTATCAGCATCAAGCAGATCGCGGTGGTATGTTTGGGCGGTGCGATAGTACTGATGGGGATAGTGTTTTTAGGCCCGCGCCGGCACATGTACATGACCCGCGTACAAACCTTTATGCATCCGGAAAAGGCTGATCCGGATAAAGCGCAGCAATCCAATCATGCCAAGATCGCCATTGCTACCGGCGGCGTTTTCGGTAAAGGTGTGGGCAACAGCGACGAGATTAACAGCCTGCCCGAAGCTTATTCGGATGAAATCTACGCCATCATTGTAGAAGAATACGGACTGGTTGGTGGCATCGTATTGATAGGCATTTACCTGTTCCTGTTGTTCAGGTGTATAAAAATTGCTACCCGTGCACCAAAAGCGTTCGGTACGCTGCTGGCAGCCGGATTAAGTTTTAGTCTGACAATACAAGCATTTGCCAATATGGCTGTAGCAGTAGGTTTAGGACCGGTAACCGGGATTCCGCTGCCGTTTGTGAGCATGGGTGGTACATCCATATTGTTTACCAGTTTGGCGTTCGGAATCATCCTGTCGGTAAGCCGGGATATTGATGAGCCGAAGAAAGTAGTTGTAGGGGAGATAAGTATAGCTTGACGATTTCGGATTTTGGATGTTCGATTTCGGATTAAAAAAGAGTAAAAATGGAACCAAAAAGGATCATCATTAGCGGAGGCGGTACGGGAGGTCACATCTTCCCGGCCATTGCCATTGCCAATGCGCTGAAGGCGATTGATCCAGCTACCGAGATCTTGTTTGTTGGCGCGGCGGGAAGAATGGAAATGGAGAAGGTCCCTGCGGCGGGTTATAAAATAATCGGATTGGATATCCAGGGTATCCAGCGGAAATCGATCCTGAAAAACCTGCTGTTCCCATTTAAACTGATAGGAAGCGTTATCCGGTCGATTAACATTATTAAGGATTTTAAGCCGGATGCCGCGGTTGGTGTGGGAGGCTATGCATCGGGGCCACTACTGTATGCAGCATCGTTGAAAGGTATTCCATATTTGATCCAGGAGCAAAACTCATATGCCGGCATTACTAACAAGCGCTTGGGTAAAAAAGCGCAGAAAATATGTGTGGCATTTGATGGGATGGAGAAGTTTTTTCCAGCGCAGAAAATTATCAAAACCGGCAATCCAATCAGGAAAGATTCGGTAAGTGTTGCCGGTAAGCAGATGGAGGCGGTGGAGCATTTCAAGCTGTCGGCCGTAAAAAAAACGATACTGATCACTGGCGGGAGCTTAGGCGCTCGTACCTTGAACAATAGCATTATAGCTGGCTTGGAAAAGCTGATAGCCGCGGGCGTTCAGGTAATATGGCAAACCGGCAAGGTTTATTACAAAGGAATAATTGAAAAGCTGGGCGAAAACTACAATCCGAATATCCGCATTGTGGAATTTTTGAGCAGGATGGACCTGGCTTATGCGGCAGCCGATATCATTATATCGCGAGCCGGGGCGGGAACGATTGCAGAATTATGTGTAATTAAGAAGCCGGTAATATTGGTGCCTTCGCCAAATGTGGCAGAAGATCACCAAACTAAAAATGCCATGGCGCTGGTAGCGGAAGAAGCCGCGGTTTTAGTAACCGATGCAACCGCAGTTGAAACATTGGTTGATAAAGCGCTGGAACTTTTAAACGATAACGAACTACAAAGAAAACTAAGCGCCAACATCGGCAAAATGGCCCTGCCTGATGCTGATGATGTGATAGCGAAGGAAATATTGAGGATGGTGAATAGAGATTAGTGAGTAGAGGATTAGTTAAGAAAAATAAAAATCGGTCTTGAATCTTGATTCTTGACTTCTTGAATCTAAAAAGGAATGGAATTAAATAGCATAAAACGGGTTTATTTGGTGGGTATTGGCGGCATAGGCATGAGCGGCCTGGCGCGGTATTTTCATCATTTGGGTCATACCGTTTGCGGCTATGACAAAACCCCTACCGATCTGACCCACGAGTTAGAGCGCGAGGGAATGAAGATAATTTTTGAAGACAAAAAGGAATTGGTTCCACAGAAGTTTCAAAAGCCGGATGAACACACGCTCATCATCTTCACACCGGCCATTCCAAAGGATTCGGATATCCTGGATTTCTTTAAAAATGCGGGATTTGAGTTGTTCAAACGCTCGCAGGTATTGGGTATCATCAGCAAAGGGATGTTCACGGTTGCTGTTGCAGGTACTCACGGTAAAACCACTACCTCAACAATGGTGGCGCATATCCTGAAAGATTCGGGTAAGGATTGCTCGGCGTTTTTGGGTGGATTGTCTTCCAACTACCACAGTAATGTGTTATATGGCAAGAACAATATCGTAGTGGTTGAAGCTGATGAATACGACCGTTCATTCCTGACGCTTTATCCAGATGTGGCTATCATCACATCAATGGATGCAGATCACCTGGATATCTATGGCGATCACGCGCATTTGATTGAATCGTTCAATTTATTCGCTTCGCAGGTGAAACCGGGCGGTACATTGATTCACAAGAAAGGATTACCGCTTTCAACGGGATTAACGTACGGTGTCGACGTTGAAGCCGACGCGATGGCGTCGAACATCAGGATTGAGCAGGGGAGTTTTTATTTCGATTTCAAAAATAAGAACACAACCATCAGCAATATCAAAATGGGTATTGCAGGGATGCATAACGTAGAAAACGCGACGGCTGCCATCGAGGCTTGCCTGATGCTGGATGTTCCGGGGGACAAGATCAAAAGCGCGCTGGAATCATTCCGTGGTGTGCATCGCCGGTTTGAGTATATCGTTAAAGAAGACAACAAGATCTTCATCGATGATTACGCGCATCACCCGGAGGAATTAAAAGCAGCTATCCGCTCGGTAAAGAAATTATACCCGGAGAAAAAGCTGACCACCATCTTCCAGCCGCACCTGTACACCCGCACGCGCGATTTTGTAGATGGGTTTGCAGAAGCGCTTGATCTGTCGGATGAGTTAATTATGCTCGACATTTATCCGGCCCGCGAACTGCCTATTGAAGGCGTTACCTCCAACATCATTTTGGAGCGGATGAAACTGGAAAACAAGCGCCTCATCAGCAAAAATGATGTGGTAGAAGTTATAAAAGAAGAACAGCCTGAACTGCTGCTTACAGTAGGCGCCGGCGATATTGACACATTGGTTGAACCGTTAAAACACGCATTGCGAAATGTTTAAAAGACTTATCTGGAAACGCATACTGATCAGCCTGGCATGGGTACTATGCTTCGGAGGTTTGGTGGTGCTGATGAGTTTTATTGAGCGAAAAAAAGACGAGGTGGTTTGCAAAGATGTGAAGATCTATATCCCCGGCAATCAATACTTTATTGACAGGGACGAGGTTGATAACATACTGGGCGTAAACAGCCATGCATTGGTTGGTCAGCGGATGGAGAGTATCAATATTCATGAGTTGGAGCGCAAGCTGAAGGCCAACCCATTCATCGAGTTTGCCAAGGTTTATACCGATATGGACGGTATTATCAATGTAGAGATCAGTCAACGGCAGCCCATTTTACGGGTAATGAATAATAACGACCAGGATTTCTATGTAGATCAGCATGGATTGAAGATCCCGCTGTCCTCGAACTTTACCGCAAGAGTGCTGGTAGCGAACGGATACATCGACGAGGCCTTTGCCAATAATGTAGACAGCTTGCACAAACAGATCACTAAAGACCTGTTCAAAACGGCAGACTTCATCAGGAAAGACTCGTTGTGGGACGCGCAGATAGCGCAATTGTATGTGAACAAGGCAAAGGAAATCGAGCTGATCCCACGGGTGGGAAACCACAGGATACTGATTGGCAGCGCTGATTCGCTGGAGCAGAAATTTCATAACCTGCTGGTGTTTTATAAAAAAGCGTTGCCGCAGGTTGGATGGGACGCTTACAAGGTTATCAACCTGAAATTTTCGAACCAGGTAGTTGGGGTGAGAAGTACAAAAATGAAAACGGATTCATTAAAGGCGAAGGCCGTTAATGACACCACAAAAACGATTAAGGGAACATCTATAAATACGAATTGACATGGACAAAACTTCAACTCAAGACAAGAGCTGGCCAATTGTGGTAGGACTGGACATCGGTACTACAAAGATTTGTGCCATTGTGGGCCGTAGGAGCAAAAACGGCAAAATTGAGGTATTGGGAACCGGTAAAGCCGAGTCGGCGGGAGTGACACGCGGTATGGTTTCGAACATCGATAAAACCGTGCAGGGAATTATCCAGGCAGTGGATATTGCCGGTACGCAATCGAACGTAGAGATAAAAGTGGTGAACGTGGGTATTGCAGGTCAGCATATTAAGAGCTTGCAGCACAGGGGATTGATTACCCGTCGTGATATGTCGAACGAAATATCGCGTAAGGATATAGATAAGCTGGTGGAAGACATGTATAACCTGGTGATGCCTCCGGGCGAGGAGATCATCCACGTACTTCCGCAGGAATTTACTGTAGATAACGAGCCGGGTATTAAAGACCCGATCGGTATGGCAGGGGTACGGTTGGAAGCCAACTTCCACATCATATCGGGACAAGTTACTGCCATCAAGAACATTGTAAAATGCGTGAACAAGGCCACCCTGCAAAGCGAAGAACTGATCCTCGAGCCGCTGGCATCTTCTGAATCGGTACTGAGCGAAGAGGAAAAAGAGGCGGGTGTGGTATTGGTTGATATCGGCGGCGGTACTACCGACGTGGCTATCTTCCATGAAGGCATCATTCGTCATACTGCGGTTATCCCGTTTGGTGGCAACAGTATTACAGAAGATATCCGCGAGGGTTGCTCTGTAATGAGAAATATAGCTGAGCAACTGAAAGTTCGTTTCGGTTCGGCATTGGCTGATGAGAACAAGGAGAACGAGATTGTTTGTGTTCCGGGTTTGCGCGGCAGGGAGCCGAAAGAGATCTCGGTAAAAAACCTGGCGTTTGTGATCCAGGCACGTATGGAAGAGATCATCGAACACGTTTATTACGAGATCAAGTCATCGGGTTACGAGAAGAAACTGATAGCCGGTATTGTAATAACTGGTGGTGGCGCACAGCTGAAACACCTGTCGCAACTGGTAGAGTATGTTACTGGTTTGGATTGCCGTGTAGGTTACCCGAATGAGCATTTGGCCAAAAATGAACTGTTGCCAAAAAACGTTTACGAAGAGTTGCAAAGTCCCACTTTCGCTACCGGTATTGGTCTGCTGATAAAAGGAATCCAGAAGATGGAATACAACGACCAGCCGGTGTTAACCGAAGATGTAAAGGTTACAAAACCACGTTACACCGAAGATAAGAAGTTTGGTTTGCTGGGCAAATTGCTGGAAACAGGCAAGCGTTTTATAAAGGATGATATTAACGATGAGGACTTTTTGAAATAAGGCCTCAAAAAGGCGCTCTTTTCAACAGAAAGAGTGCCTTAAAAACTGATTTGATAAGTTAGAAAAGCATTGTTTGGATGATTTTTTCAACAATTGGCTAACTTTCCACATATCGACAAATGTGGATAAGTGTTGTTAAAAAAATTTTAATTTTAAAATAGAGGAATCTGTTTATTCGTCGATCACATATAACTGAAAATTAGGATTATGCAGTTTGAGATGTTAAAAGAAAAGTCGTCTATCATCAAAGTAATTGGTGTTGGCGGCGGTGGTGGTAACGCAGTAAACCACATGTACAGGCAAGGGATTACCGGTGTTGACTTCATTGTTTGTAACACTGATGCGCAGGCGTTGGAACTTAGCCCGATACCTAACAAGGTGCAGCTTGGCGCCAGCCTTACCGAAGGCATGGGGGCAGGCTCGATACCCGAAGTAGGAAAAAATTCAGCTATAGAAAATATCGACGATATCAAGCAAATGCTGGGCAGCAATACCAAGATGCTGTTCATCACTGCCGGTATGGGCGGCGGTACGGGAACAGGTGCCAGTCCTATTATTGCCAAGGCAGCCCGCGAGTTGGATATACTAACTGTGGGCATCATTACTACGCCGTTTGCTTTTGAGGGCAAGCGCCGTAAGCAACAGGCCGATTCTGGTATGGAAGAGCTGAGAAAAAACGTGGATTCTTTCCTTGTGATCTCCAACGACAGACTGCGCCAGATCTTCGGTAACCTTACCTTAGGTTCGGCATTTGCTCAGGCAGATAATATTTTAACAACAGCTGCAAAGGGCATAGCCGAGATCATCACGTTACCTGGCTATATCAACGTCGACTTTAAAGACGTACGCACGGTGATGAAAGACAGCGGCGTATGTATTATGGGTAGCTCTGCTGCTGAAGGCGAAAACCGCGCTTCGAAGGCTGTTGAAGGAGCTCTTGCTTCGCCGCTATTGAAGGATAATGAAATAGAAGGTGCGCGTTATATCCTGTTGAATATCAGCTCTGGAAGTAAAGAGGTGACCATGGATGAGGTGAGCATCATCACCGATTACATACAGGAAGAAGCCGGCCTGGCTGCCGACCTGATATGGGGTAACTGTATTGACGAAAACCTGGGCGAAAAGATTTCAGTAACCATTATTGCCACCGGTTTCCAAACAAAGGACGAGCGTGAGAAAGAGCAAAGCACCAAGAAAATTGTATCGATGCTGGTGCCGGAGGAAGAGCCTAAAGCTAAGGTAGTAAATGAGTTTATTACCCCTGTTAAGCCGGATACCGCTACAGAACCCTACATTAAAGCAAAAGAAGAGCCGAAACAAACCAAACAAACCGGTTTATTCGATCTGTTTGCTGCGCCACGTGCCGAAGAGCCGCCGGTTATTAAATACGACCTGACCCAGGAAGAAACTCCTGTAAATGAAGTGGAATCGGACGTTCCGGAAATGACCTTTAAAATAGCTGAGCCTGCGGTAACATTTGCACTGCCGGCTGAAGAGCTAATTCCTGAACCAGAGCCGGAACCGATTGCCGGAGCCGATGATAACAAGACCAATGAATCAATTGAGGAGCAGTTGCGTAAATCGCGCGAGCGGATCATGCGCCTGAAAGACCTGAGCATGAAGCTGCGCAGCGGCAACATCCAGGAAATGGAAAGCGTACCGGCTTACAAACGTAAAGAGATCGCCCTACAGCAAACTCCGGCATCGAATGAAAGCCAGATCTCGCGCTTTACCCTTTTGCAGGATGACGAAGGCAATACCGAGATCAGGAATAACAACCCCTTCCTGCATGACAATGTGGATTGAGTGTTAGTTGATTAGCGGTTAGAGACTGGAGATTGGTTTCTGGTGAATAAATTGAATTAAATTCCTAATTGCCAATATATAGTACTACAACCCTTGTGGCTTTTTGCTGCAAGGGTTTTTTGTTGGAGGCCAGAGATTAGTTAAATAGAGATAAGAGATTAGGTTGACTGTTCTATGTAACATTTCCGTTGGACAGTTCCTAACCTCTAATTAACTAATCTCCACTCACTATTATAGCCTATTATAAAAAGTAATAATGATTGGCGTTGCGCGTTTTAAGAATTATATTTGTACAATTTAAATCCCTTTAAAAAAACAGGCTTTGGATTTATTCGATAAAATAGCAAACAATGTTGGCGGGCCTATAGGGCAGCATCAAAAATGGTCCCATGGGTATTTTTCTTACCCTAAGCTGGAGGGCGAGATAGCGCCGCACATGTATTTCAACGGCAAAGAACATTTGGTTTGGAGCCTGAACAATTACCTGGGGCTAGCCAATCATCCGGTGATCAGGGAGACAGATGCGCAGGCTGCTGCCGATTATGGCATGGCTTATCCCATGGGTGCTAGGATGATGTCGGGTAATACCATTCATCACGAAGAACTGGAGCAAGGCCTGGCGGAGTTTGTGGGGAAGGAAGATGCTTACCTGCTGAATTATGGATACCAGGGTATGGTATCGATCATTGATACGATGGTTGACCGAAACGACGTGATCGTTTATGATGCTGAATCGCACGCCTGTATCATCGACGGCGTAAGGCTGCACATGGGCAAGCGTTATGTTTATCAGCATAACGACATCGAAAGCTGCGAAAAGCAACTGGAGCGCGCAACCAAGCTGGCCGAGCAAACAGGCGGCGGCATATTGCTGATTACCGAAGGTGTTTTCGGCATGTCGGGTGCGCAGGGTAAGCTTAAAGAGATCATCGCGCTGAAAGAAAAATATAACTTCCGCATATTGGTTGACGATGCACATGGTTTCGGTACCATGGGCAAAACCGGTGCCGGTACGCACGAGGAACAGGATTGTGTAGATGGTGTGGATATTTACTTTGGTACATTTGCCAAATCGATGGCCGGCATAGGCGGTTTTGTAGCTGCCGATAAGTTTATTATCGATTACCTTCGCTACAACATGCGTTCGCAGATCTTTGCCAAAGCATTGCCAATGCCGATGGTTATCGGTTTAAAAAAGCGTTTCGAGATGCTGAAATCGATGCCGGAACTGCGTGAAAAACTTTGGCTGATAGCGCGGACGCTGCAAAACGGCTTGAAGGAACTTGGCTTCAATATCGGCAACACCAACACCATGGTTACCCCGGTAATCATGGAGGGCGAATTGCTTGAAGCCACCGCGCTCACCCGTGATTTGCGCGAACATTACGGTATATTCTGCTCAATTGTTGTTTACCCGGTTATCCCCAAAGGCTTGATCATTTTACGCCTTATACCTACGGCGGCGCACAGTTTGGAAGATGTTAAACGTACACTGGGTGCCTTCAGCGAAATGGCTTCAAAATTAAAAGCAGGGTTTTATAAGGAAAATAAGCTGGTGGTTGATGAATTGACGCAGGTGTAAATTATAATAAATTAATATTAGTCCCTTTCGGTTAACCGGGAGGGATTTTTATTTTTACAGAACTTATAAAAGATAAAACTCTGCTGAAACTTGTCAACTAAACCTGTTTACGTATTAGGTACCGGGCTTTCTCATGATGGATCGTCGTGCCTGCTTAAGGATGGGCAAGTGATCTGCGCTATCGAAAAGGAGCGCCTTACCAGGGTAAAGCACGATGGCGGAAATGATGCGCTAACTGTTAAGTACTGCCTGGATTATGCCGGTATCTCTGTAAATGATCTTTCCCTGGTGGTACAGGCTGCTAATTTCGAAAAGGAATCCATTAAAAAGCATAGCTACATTGGACCGAGAGCCTTTGAAGCAGATTGCACGGTGCCTTTTGTGTCTATCTCTCATCATCTCGCTCATGCATACAGTACCATCGGAGGCTGTTCTTTTGAGGATTGTAATGTGCTTGTGATTGATGGGTGCGGCAGTCCTTACCGGCAATGCGATGACCTGGACGGCGCATATCTACCGCAGGAGGTAACCAATTCGTTCTTTTGTGAAAAAGATAGCTTTTATTATTTTTCGGAGAATAGATTGCGAACACTGTATAAAGATTTCTCGGTAATAGATCAGTCAGCAAAGTCTGGTGTCAACCGGATGCCACTGACCAGCCACTCCATCGGCGGTTTATATAGCATGATGAGTCAATACGTTTTTGGCAATATGGACGATGCGGGCAAACTTATGGGCCTTGCTCCATATGGCGATGGCAGAAAATACACAGATAAAATATTTACGCTGGAAGAGGGGCGCATATTTGTAAACGATGGCATAACCCAACTGCTTGATAAGCCTGCAAGTTGTTATAAGGATTTTATGCAACGTTTTGATCACTTTGCTGATGTGGCAGCCTGGGTACAAAAAGAAGTTGAGGAAGCAATTATATGGATCGTAAAGCAAAGACTGCAGTATAGTTATCATCCCAACCTTTGTTATGCAGGGGGCGTGGCGCTTAACGCTGTCGCTAACGCGCGTATCATAAGAGAAACCGGTATAAAAAACCTGTACACGGCCCCGGCAGCAGGCGATAACGGCTTATCTTTAGGTTGCGCCTATTACGGGTGGCTAAGTATACTTAACAATAACTCGCGGAATTTAAATGCCGGCTCGACATGTTTTGGCCAGATATATTCAGACGCGGAGATCAGCTCGTATATCGACAGATTTATGACCGATCATCCGCATATTAATGTGTCTTATAAGGTAGTTGAAGATGAGGGCGATACAGCTGCGCAGTTACTGGCAAAGGGTAAAGTTATCGGATGGTTCCAGGGGGCTTCGGAGTTCGGGCCGAGGGCTTTGGGCAATCGCAGTATTCTTGCAGATGGACGAATTGACGGCATGCGTGCCTTTATAAACCGCGACATTAAATTCCGTGAAGATTTCCGGCCGTTTGCACCTGCAGTGATGGCTGAGGATGCTGCCGAATACTTTGAACATGCTTATGAAAGCCCTTATATGATCCTCGTTGACCAGGTAAAGGATAAATACAGGGAGCAATACCGCGAAGTTATCCATGTGGATGGAACCGCCAGGGTGCAGACCGTAACCGAGCAGCTAAATCCCGTTTTTTACACATTGCTTAAAAAATTCAAGCAGGAAAGTGGCTCCGGGATATTAATCAACACCTCATATAATAAAAAGGGAATGCCGATTGTAGAAACTCCTTATGAGGCACTTTCGCTTTTTTATGAAACCAAGATGGATACACTGGTGATCCATAACCTGGTATTTTCAAAATCTTGAATCGATTAGCGGTGTTTTCCGGAGTAGTATCCGGAAGGGCGTCCCGACCTGCCATAAATTTGCTAAAAATATCCCCGGTATTTTCAGGAATACCAATCTGATTTCTATTTTTACCACTCACCATTTACCAATTAAAACATCATGCTATCCCGAAGAGATTTTATTAAGATAAACGGCGTTACTACTGCCGGTATTAGTCTGGGTGTTAAACCCGATTGGTTTACTGTTACTGCCGGCTTTGAAAGTAAGCGCCCGCCGCTTGCTCAGCGTAAATTTACCAGCAAGGCTGTTGAGGCGACGATACAAAGTGTAAAATCGGCCATAAAAGACCCTGAACTGGCCTGGCTTTTTGAAAACTGCTACCCAAATACCTTAGATACCACGGTAAACTATGCCGAAAAGAACGGCCGGCCGGATACGTTTGTGATTACCGGCGATATCAATGCCATGTGGATGCGCGATTCATCAGCACAGGTTTGGCCATATTTACCGCTGATCAACAAAGATCCTGAATTAAAGAATGTGATTAAAGGCGTACTTAATCGTCAGTCTGCCTGTATCCTGATCGACCCTTATGCCAATGCCTTTAATATGGGGCCAACCGGCAGCGAGTGGGACAGCGACCGCACCGACATGAAACCCGAACTGCATGAGCGCAAGTGGGAAGTTGACTCGCTTTGCTACCCTGTTAGGCTGGCCTTCAATTACTGGAAAACCAGTGGCGATACATCGTTTTTTGATGAGAGCTGGCAAAAGGCAGGTAAAATTATAGTTGCTACGTTTAAAGAGCAGCAACGCAAAACCGGCAAAGGTCCTTACCACTTTCAACGGAGAACCGAAGTATCTACCGATACTGCACCATTAAGCGGCTACGGCAATCCGGTAAAGCCCGTTGGATTGATCTGCTCGATCTTCCGCCCGAGCGACGACGCCACTATTTATCCGTTCCTTATTCCCTCCAATTATTTTGCCGTTGTGAGCCTGTACCAGATGGCCGAGATGTATGAAAAGATAGGAAAAGACACCGCTACTGCCGCAGAATGCAAAGCTTTGGCAACCGAAGTTGCCCACGCGCTGCAAAAATACGCTACGTTCCAACATCCGGTTTACGGAAAAGTGCTGGCTTATGAAGTTGATGGATTCGGCAACCAATTATTTATGGACGATAGCAACGTGCCAAGCTTGCTGGCTTTGCCGTATCTGAATGCTATATCGGAACATGATCCGCTGTATTTAAATACACGTAAAATGGTATTGAGTGGGGCCAATCCATATTTCTTTAAAGGGAAGGCTGCCGAGGGAATTGGCGGACCGCATGTTGGGCTGAACTATATCTGGCCAATGAGTATCATTATCCGTGCGCTTACCTCAACAGATAAAGCGGAAATCTCCAAATGTCTGAAATGGCTTAAAAATACACATGCCGGCACTGGCTTTATGCATGAATCGTTCAACAAAGACAATGCAGCTGATTTTACCCGGAAATGGTTTGCATGGGCAAATACTTTATTCGGCGAACTGATAATTAAGGTACATAAATATTATCCCGAATTATTGTAAAAACAATGCAGTAAAGTCTTAAAGCTAATATTTGTATCACTTTTAAATTGAAAAATTGACGGGAAAATTGCGGTAACGTTTCCGTGTTTTCAAAAAACGTGAACTTTGTATTAAAAAACTGTAAAAATTAATAGCCTACATATTAATATTGCTTAATATTAAATATGTTATTTATAGTATTTAATATCATTTTTGTGCCTGTTTAAAGCTAAAAATGTTAAAAAAAACCACTTTAAAGGCACTATTTTTCTTTGCTAAAAGTTTTTAATTAAGAAAAAACATTTTAGATTAGCTTTATAAAACAATAAACCTCAATATTTTAAAAAGGAGTAACTGAAATGAAAAAATTTACTGAAGTAAAAGAACTGGTAGCATCTTTGGAAGCAGATGCCGACAAATTCTACAACAAAGGCAACAGCGCTGCTGGTACCCGAGTTAGAAAAGGAATGCAAGACCTTAAGAACTTAGCTCAGGCTATCCGCCTTGAAGTGCAAGAGGCAAAAAACAAAGCTTAAGTAAAAGAAATCATATTCTTTACTTGTCAAATAAAAAACCCGTTCAGGTTAATCCGGAACGGGTTTTTTATTGAGTATGCTTTATTAACTGTATAGCTGAGCGTGTTATTTCAACTTGTCGGTTTCTGCAATTATCTTAGCGGCGGTAGCCTCGCTAACCTGAACCAGCGGCAGGCGAACGGTGTCACCGGTGATGCCCAAATGTTTAAGCGCTGTTTTTACACCGGCTGGATTTCCTTCCACAAACATTAATCGTGTAAATTCGATCAGATCAGAATGTGGTTTTTGTGCCGATTGGTAGTCTCCTGCAAGACAAGTGCGGATCATATCAGACACTACGCGGGGCAACGCGTTACCTACTACCGAAATTACACCCACGCCGCCTAATGCTATCATCGGCAGGCTAATCGGGTCATCGCCAGAAATCAATAGAAAATCTTCGGGTTTGTCACGCGCTATCTGGTTCAGTTGGTCAAAATTGCCCGACGCTTCTTTGATACCGATGATATTTTTAAAATCTTTCGCTAATCTAACTGTAGTTTCGGCGCTTACGTTACTACCGGTGCGGCCTGGCACGTTATACAATATAATTGGAAGCGGGCTAACAGCAGCTATTGCCTTATAGTGCTGATAGATACCTTCCTGTGTTGGCTTGTTGTAGTTAGGGCTTGCTGATAAAATGGCGTCATAACCCGGCACATCGAACCCTTTAACCTCGCTAACTACTTCGTGTGTATTATTGCCGCCTATGCCTGCAACCAGGTTTACACGCCCCTTATTCGCCTTTGAAGTAAATTCCCAAACCTTCTTTCGTTCATCATTGCTCAGGGTGGCGCTTTCGCCGGTAGTTCCCAGCGATACGATGTATTCCACACCTCCGTCAATCAAATGGTCGATGAGCCTTCCGAGGGCCTCATAATCAACCTGTCCGTCTGTTTGAAAGGGGGTAATTATAGCTACCCCGGTTCCGTAAAATCTATTCATGTCGGATAATTAAAGGTTGCTAATATAGGGGTTTTGTAAGGAGAATCAAGAACCAAGAGTCAAGAATCAAGACAGAAATACGCATCAATTCATTTCTTATTCATGAGTTATCCGGCCGTTATTCATATTCGTTTTCTTTTATCTTGATTCTTGATTCTTGGCTCTCTTCTAAAAGTTGACCCCAAGCCTTACTGCCGAATTAGTATTGCTACCGCTGTTGAACGATTTGCCGTACATCAACCTGAAACCCAGATATTGAACGCCAACGCCCAGCTCAGTATAATTTTTGAGGGTAGGAGTGGAGAGGTAGTTGATATCGAGGATCTCCTGGAGTTTCAATTTCCTGATAAGGGGGATTTTATTGAGGATGAAGCCTGAGAAATTCTGTTCGAAGTGCCCCTCAACGTATTCGGTATAAGTGCTGTAGGTATAATAATTAAGCAGCAGGAAACTGTTGAGGCTGGTATTGGCGAAAAATACCTGGTTACCCGAAAACTGTTTATAATCGGGGAAAAAGATAGCGTTGTGGTTCAGGAACTTGCCCGCACCGATAAAGAACGAGGTTTGCCCCAATACTCCGGCGTTGATGTTTGATTTGGAGATATCAGCACTCAACTGGTCATAATCCACATCCGATCCGAAAACGTTTTTAATCCCCTTGGTATAGTTGATGCCGATGGTTGGATATTTTGACGGCAGGTACCGGCGCCCGGTAGGGTAGGTTTCGTATTTATCACTGAAATCGTAACTGGTGCGTACAGCTATTTTAAACGACTGGTTTTCGGTAAACAAAGGCACATCAAGATTTGGCAGATAAGGATTGTTCGAGGTGTACTCCCTGTCGTGCGGACTAAAGAAACTGTAGTTAGAAGTATTGGTTAACGCTTTCCGGTCGGCCCATTCAACAAAGCCACTGGCCAGCCAGCCGCCCGTTATGCGCCTGCTTACCGATGCCGAGAGGTATTGTTTCTGGTAAAGCTTTTCATAATTCTGCCGTTCAAACAAACTATAAAGCGAGTTTACCAAAGGCGATATGGGCTGCCTGTTGTTGAGGTCGGTTACTTCCGAGCCGGCACTAAAGCCCAGGTTGTATTCCCCTGCGGGGATATTGGCGTAAATGGCGCCGGTTAACCGTTTATCAGAGAAGCCATAGCCTGCACGTGCGCCAACAGTCAGGTAACGGTTAGTATTGCTGTCAATCAGTTTGCTGTAGGATGCCCCGTAGTTTAAATTAAAGCCCTGTACAGTATTGAATCGTATCGACGGTAATATCGCATCAAAATTAAAATATTCGTGCTTGTAGCGGTTGCTATGGTGGTAACTGTCGTATGTTAAATTAAGGAGACTGAACTTGTTATGCACTTTATCTAACGAATCGAGGTATTCTTTCGATTCTCGTTTTTTTGCCAGCACTGCCTTCCTGGTGTAGTCGGTTTTCTCCTCTTCTGTCAGGGGAATGGGGCGCTCATTTGCCCAATAGGCTGAATTTTTTTTATTGCTCTCTTTGGTTACCCGCAGCACTTCGGCAAAGTCTTTCTTATTCAATTTTGGGTCGAGGTCGTAATCTTTATAAACCGAGATAAAATAACCGCCAACTTTAAAGCTGAGCAAGCTGGCTGTAAACTCGAACTTAACCGACGATGGCATCCACACGTTCCGGTTTACCGGGATAAATTGCTCACGCAACTTCAGGGTATCAACGAAATTGATGTTCTGTTTTTTGGTGATGAAGAGGTCAAGGCCATAAATGCGCCAGCTATTTTCTAAAATATAAATATACCCCTGGAAACAGGCGTCGTAGCCGCGCTTTGGGATCACTTTGATCTTGTCTACCGTTTCGCCGTTTTCAGTAGTAAAACCGATGTATTTGTAATTGTAGTAGAACAGTGCGTTGTCGGCAATCGGCGAGATCAACGGACGCAGGCTCAAGCCGTCCCATGTTTGCATGTTCTCGTAAAAATTCACCTTCAGATCAGACGCGCGATTGTAACTGAAGGCCTGGTTGCTGCCCGATACTTTTGACGAGATCATTTCTTCATGTACCTTATTGGGGTGCATAAAGCTGTATTTCGATTCAGATTCCGAAAGGTAAATAATGCCTTTACGGGTTGAATCAAGGCCCATTTCGCGTGTTGCTTTCTGTACATCAAACCCTAAGAACTTTTTGGGCGATGCCAGCAGCCGCTGTAAACCTTTGATGTAAACCGTGGTGGTGTATGCATCAACCTCGTTCAAATGGCTTTTACGTTTTTTAATGGCATTACGAATGATGGCATAGGCTGGATCTTCGCCGTCTGCTTTGATTACCACATTGTTTAATTCGTAAGTTTCGGTTTGCAGGGTAATGTTAATGGTTTGGCTTTGGTGCAATTCTACCTTACGACTTTCCTGCTTGTAACCAACGGCTTTGTATTGTACGTCATAAGTTCCGGCGGCTAATTGCAGGGCGTACTCACCATTGCTGTTGGCCGATGTACCTTTGGTAGTATTTTTTATGTAGATGTTCGCAAAGGGTATAGCGTTATTATGGTCGTCGGTTATTTTACCGCTGACAGTAAGCTGCTGTGACATAGCGCTGATAACTGTGCAAATAAAAAGGGCGAAAAGTAGAATAGTCTTCATGTAACAGGTTTGGACGAATGTCAAACAAATTTATTACACGCAAAACGGCCTTTTTGTTAATTATTGTTAAAGCCAACGTAGCTCAAAACGCAGTTCAGCCTCTAATTGAGCGATTATTAATGATTGAGAAGAATATGATAATTGGATTATGGATATTATAATATCGGTAAAATAATAAAAGCCTCCGCACACTCGCTGTTTGGAGGCTTTAACCTAAACCTTATCACAATAGGTGAGCAGGATGCCCACCATATGAAGCCGCTAATATAGCGCTTTAAATATTATGATGAAAATTTTTTGTGTTAAATCGGAATAATTGACACTGAAATATATCTGAAAGTGAAAACAATAACTTTAAGTTAAATTAATCGAAAATACATATTCGCTTAACCTATCATTTTCAAAAGTTCCGCGTCACTGATGATCGGAATATTGAGCTTTTGAGCCTTCTCCAGTTTAGCTGGTCCCATATTATCACCAGCCACCAGGTAGTTTAATTTTGCCGAAATACTGCTTAATATTTTGCCGCCATTCTGTTCAATAATATCCTTCAATTCGTCTCTGGAATACTGTTCGAATGTGCCGGAGATGATGAACGAAATACCATTGAGCGCTTCGCTGGCGAGTTTAACCTCTTTTTCTACGGTCACAAATTGAAGGCCCTGCGCCTTCAATTGCTGTATTTCTTCCTTATGTTTTGCGTCGTTAAAATATTCAATAATACTTAGCGCAATACGCTCGCCTATCTCTTCGGCGGTGATCAGTTCGTCGAAATCTGCAGCCATCAACCGGTCGATGTTTTTGAAATGAACGGCAAGTTTCCGCGCAACCGTTTCGCCAACATAGCGGATGCCCAAACCGAATAATACCTTTTCAAAGGGCATTTCTTTCGATTTCTCGATGCCGTCAAGCATATTGTTGATGGATTTTTCGCCAAAGCGTTCCATCTTCTTCAAATCATCAGCGTGATCTTTTAACCGGTAGATATCACTGATATGGCTGATGAAGTTATGCTGATAAAGCGTTTCTATCGTTTCATCGCCCAATCCGTCAATATTCATGGCCTTGCGGGCAATAAAATGCTGCATTTTTCCTACTATCTGCGGGTGACAGCCTTCGTCATTCGGGCAATAAGATGCGGCTTCGCCTTCTTTACGGATCAGCAAGGTGCCGCATACCGGACAATTGGTTACGTATTTAATTGGTTGGGCCGACGGCGCCCGCTTGTCAAGATTTACGCTTATTATTTTGGGTATTATTTCGCCCCCTTTTTCAACAAATACCCAATCATGTTCGTGTAGTTTCAGGCGTTTTTCTATTTCATCGGCATTATGCAGGGTGGCGCGTTTCACAGTAGTTCCGGCAAGCAGTACGGGTTTCAAATTGGCAACCGGGGTTACCGCACCTGTGCGACCGACCTGGTAGCTTACGTTCAGCAGCTCGGTTTGCACCTGCTCTGCCTTATATTTATAAGCAATGGCCCAGCGCGGCGATTTGGCCGTGAAACCCAATTCCTGCTGCTGTGCATAACTGTTGACCTTTATTACAATGCCGTCGATGTCATAGCTCAGGTCGAACCGGTCTTTATCCCAGTGTTTAATAAAGTCGAACACCTCATTAATATTGCTGCAAAGCCTGCTGTGTTCGTTAATGTGGAAGCCCCAGCTTTTTACGGCCTGCAGGCTTTCCCAATGCGTCTTAAATAATTGCTTTTCGGTATACAGGAAGTATAGGAAACAATCCAGCGGCCGTCTTGCCACTTCGGCCGAATCCTGCATCTTGATGGTGCCCGAGGCGAAGTTCCGCGGATTAGCATAGGGCACTTCGCCATTATCTACCCGTTCATTATTGAGCCTTTCAAATGCTTTGAGGTGCATAAACACCTCGCCCCGGATTTCGAAATCATCGGGATAATCTCCGGGTTTCAGTCGTTTAGGGATGGTGTTAATAGTACGCACGTTGGTAGTCACCTCATCGCCCTGGATACCGTCGCCCCGCGTTACAGCGCGTACCAGGTTTCCCTTTTCATAAGTAAGGCTCATGGATAAACCGTCGAATTTTAGCTCGCAAACGTATTGAAAATTGTCGCCAATGGCCTTCCTGATCCGCTGATCGAAGTCAAGCAGTTCTTGTTCGTTATAGGTATTGCCGAGCGATAGCATAGGCCAGCGATGGCGCACGGTCACAAAGTCTTTAGTAATATCGCCACCTACCTGTTGTGTTGGCGAATTCGGGTCAGCAAATTCAGGATATTGCTTTTCAAGTGCGCTTAATTCCTCCAGTTTCTTGTCGAAATCATAATCGGCAATAGTTGGCATAGCCAGCACATAATAGTTGTAATTGTGCTGTTTTAATTCGGAAGTAAGGGATTCAATTCGGTTTTTTGCTTCATCCGGTGACATAGTAGCGAAGATAAGTTTTAATTTGAAAATTTTGCGAAGCTCCGATTTGAAATATTCAGCAGTCTGCTTTCTCATCAATTTAAAAAAAAATTAAACCCTTGCCTGTCTGCGCCGTCTTATTAAAAAAACAACAATAAATACAACTATGAAAAAGTACGGAAAGATATTTATGCTGGCATCGGCCATATCATTATTTGCTGTAGCCAGCAGCGATGCACAAATTGTAGTAAGAGCTCGTTTAGGTCGTCCGCATACCGTTGTGGTGGCGCGTCCTGTACGGCCAACCCCGCGCCATGTATGGGTTTCTGAAGAATGGGTTCCATCCGGAGGTACCTATGTATATAAAGAAGGTTACTGGGCCGAGCCGCCACGCCCGCGTGCAGTTTGGGTGGCCGGTCACTGGCAACACCGTCACCATGGTTATATCTGGGTAGGTGGTTATTGGAGATAAACTCTCATTAGTGAGGTATAAAAAAGTAAGCCCGGTCTATAACGCCGGGTTTACTTTTTTTATTTATTCGTCGTTATCACATCCGAATTAAACGTCATCGGAATACTCATGCCTCCCGGTACCTGCGGATTGTCTAAGATCTTCATATCGCCCATAAATACCTGTTTCATTTTCACCTCGTTTATCCATCCGGTAGCCTTATCGACTCTGATATCCGAGATCATTGTGCCGTGCAGATCGTATTTTACCGGCATACCATTGATCTGTGTAGTTCCGCTGTCTTTATCGGTGGTCATTGCGCCATCGCCATGAATAATATACAGCCCATCGGCAACATCTGCGAGGGTGTAATTTACAGCTACGCTTGCTTTTGCGGGGCTCGACAGATGGGTGGTAACTGTCCAGGTTTCATTTTTGGCAACTGGCTTATACGGGAATATGGCCGTACCCTGCTCAATGTTTCCCCTGAATGCCTCTGGACCGAACGATTGGAGCAGTTGCTCCTTTACCTGCGCTTTTTTTGCTGCATCGGCACCGGGAAAATTATCTACGGTGGCCGAGATCATCTTATCAATATTTTGTACCGATAGAATTCTTCCTGTTTTGGTCATTTCCAGGTTAAACGGCTTGTTCATCATTGCAGCCATAATAGATGATGGGATATCCTGCGGGTCATTTTTTTGCGAACTCAACTCTACCGAGTTGCCGGCAACATCAATCTTCATGATCAATGTTTGATAACTTACTTCCATGCTGTAAACAGAATCTTTTATGCCGGTCACTTTAAACGCCATTTTGAACGTTAGGCTAAGATTGAGTGTATTTTGCTGGCCGCTGATAGTTTGTACAACTGCCGAGTTAGCATTTGTGGAATAATAATAGGTGTTTCCTTTAGTCAGGTTCAGTAACGGGGCGAATTTCTGCGCCTGGCAATAACCGGCAATGCAAAGAAACAGGAATGCGTTCAGGAATATTTTCATGATGTTAATTATGCTCTAAAGATAGAAAAGATGGAGTTAAAGAGAGCGGAAGGAATTGCGGGTAGATAAAAAAGAATAGCCGGTCTCTCACCTCCGGCTACTCTAAATTAGCATTATCATTAAATTTTCACTCGGGTGTTTATACGGAAAGGAATAAGCCGGGGTTTCAAAGAAATGAAAAAATAAAAAAGCTCCGGTTTTTGGGCCGGAGCTTCATGAGTGTGGCATTTTACCACTACATAATAAAAATAAAACCGTTATATTATTAATTAATAGATCGATTTACGTTTTATCATTTGAATGCTTACTTTGATTATAAAGAATACCGGGATGGCTTGAATGGCAATGCCGATATATGCTAAGGTATTCATGATAGTAGTATTAGGAATTGTGAATGAAAATTTAAAAAATCTAATTAATCAGACACAAAAATCATACCCGACGAAAAAAATGGCTCCTGCACAATCTGTAGGAATGCTAATTTTTTTACGGCGAAAAACGGGGTGTTTAAATGTGGAAAAATCGGGAAATAAATACACAATTCGTGCAACTATTTACGCGATTATAATGAAAAAATATCGTGCCAAGTTTCACTATTTCAACATTTGTTAAATAAAACAAAACTTATCTGCTTAGTTTCCTTGTAATTATAGATTAATTATTTATTTGAAATTAATCAGATTTTCGTCTACGGTTAAATTTTCGACTGCCCGGACATATTACCTTTGCAATAAACTTGCCACTACCGGTATACCAGAGCTATTTACCATCCCCTTTTGAGGCCATCATCACTTCTTTGATCAGTTTTACCGGGGCGCTGCCGTAGCTCAGGAATTTTTCGTTGAACTCTTTCAGTTTAAATTTATCCGCCAGTTTCTTTTTATAAAGTTCACGAAGGTCGGATATTTCTTTGTAGCCGGCATAATAGCTGTCCAGTTGTACACTGCTTACACTTACGCGTTTCCATTTGCCCTCGGCTTCGGCCCGTTGTTGAAATGCCTCATGGGTAAGTAGTTTAAGTGCATCAGCCTTTTGCATATTTTGTGTGTGCACATCATAATCTAAAATGGTATTGCATACCGAGCGCAGGTGCCATTTATACCACATCAGCCGCATTTCGGGCTCGTCGCCACCAAAGCCGGCGTCCAGCATCATTTCTTCGCTGTAAACCGCCCAGCCCTCAATCATTGCGCCGTTAGCCAAAACAGATTTGATTAAGCTCGGCGCTTTGTTGGCATATACCAGCTGCACATAATGGCCGGGGATAGCCTCGTGAATACACAAAATCTGCAAAGTGTAGTTGTTATACTCGCGGAGATAGCTTTCAGCCCTTTCTGCCGGCCAGCCAGAAAGGCTGCCTACATTAAAGTAAGAATTGCCTCCTTTGTCGTACGCGCCCGGCGAGCTCATCGATGCGCCTGCCACGCCCGACATATAACCCGGTTCTCTGCGTACCACCAGGGGTTTGGTTGGGTCTAAGGTTACCAGGTCTTTAGATTTTACAAACGCGGTGAGTTTTGGTATCTGCTTTTCAATTGCCGATTGAAACTCATCCGGCGCAACATGCTTCGCCGATAGCGTGTCGATTACCTGTGCTATCAGGTCGAGGGAATCTTTCGGCATGGCTTTGGTGCCAAAATATTTCGGCCACAGTTTTTTGCTGATCTTGGCCATTTCGCGGTGGAGGTGTTTTTTCCGTTCGGTTGCAGCATTGAAAATCTGCTGTGCCGAATAATCCGACTGAATCTCGTACTTGAATTTGGCATCGTAAAGCTCCTTGCCAAGCCTGAAACTGCGCGGCTTATCATTTTTTAACGTTTTCAGCCATGTGGCATAGCTCTTAATTGCTTCGGCAGATGCGCGTGCCCGCTCTATCATCTGCTTTTGTTCTGCCTCGGGAATCTTTGTCTTTTTAAGTGAATCGGCAAAGTCCTTTTCAAATATGCCAACGCCGCCAAGATGCTGTTCAACGGCAAGGCTGGTTAGTTCTTCAACCGGGTTGCGCAATTGTTTTTCGGTGGCTTTATAATAAGCAGGTATATTGGCCATTTTTTGGTAGAAATGACGCAGGCGCTTATCCAGCGCTTCATAATGTTCGTTCAAGATATAAGCAAACGTGCCGATAACATTGTATGACGATGGATCCCACTGGTAGGCTTTCAGTTGCTGGTAATTCCATTCAATCCGCTCTGCCTCGTTCTGCATCATTTTGTAATCCATCCGGTTTGCCTCCGCTAATTGTGTTATTTCGAAACGGCTTAACGAGTCGAGCTGCACCTTGGCATAAGTAACCAGCTTATCGCGGAATTTGTCATCGGGCACCAGCAATAAGCTGTCATATTTATGATAGCCCGTAGTAGTAGCGCGGTCGGGATCAAGCTTCCATAAACCCTCGAGGTACGAGTTTTCATAAACGGCGAAGGCGGCATCATCCTTACCCATCAGCGGGCTAACAGACGATCCATCCTTTTTACACCCGATGATCACCGAGAAAACCAGGCAGGCAGCAAACATTAATTTTTTTATCACCGGGGTATTAATTTAAGTTCGAAAGATAAACTTAAAACATTTACCGGCAAAAGTTAAATAGAAAGTAAATATGGTACGCAAGTTTTACAAATTGTATGAAAAAAGTGTCTGCGTCTCAACCAATTTCTGCCATCTTTGTTGGAACTAAAAACATCACTATTTATGGATAAGCAGCACAGCATATTGGTAGAAGAACTCTCAAAACTACTACAAGGCGGCAACGCACATGCCACTTTTCATGAAGCCGTAAAAGGCCTTAAGCCCGAATTGCGCGGCGTCGTTCCTGATAATATGCCGTATAGTATCTGGCAGTTGGTAGATCACATTCGTATTGCGCAGTGGGATATGCTGCAATTTAGCAAAGATGCCGACCATAAATCGCCCAAGTGGCCTGATGAATACTGGCCAAAGGAAACCGCCCCAAAACATGAAGATGACTGGACCGGCGCCCTGGAACAGATAGACAGCGACCTCGACGAGTTCATTGAACTACTGGAGCACGCTGATATTTACCAGCCGCTGGAACATGGCGATGGTCAGACCATTCTGCGTGAAGCGCTCCAGATAGCTGATCACAATGCTTATCATATCGGCGAGATCATCGTGATCCGCAGGTTGCTGGGCAACTGGAAAAGTTAATTCCTGATTTTATTGACAAACTCTACAATAGCCGGCACCAACTCCGGCTTAAGGGGAAGTTCCGGTTTGGTGTAGGTAGCCGTATTGGCTTCTTCGTCGGCCGGAGCATCTCTTAATACGTGATTCATGCCTTTTATTTCGAGGTATGTAGCCTCTGATTTTGCTTTTTTAAGACGGGCGCCATTTTCAGTCGCTACAACTTTGTCTGTAGTACCCTGTATGATCAGCAGTGGAACTTTTACTCTTTTTACGCCCCTGATAGGATCATACCTGCATTTCGACATCACAAAATTCTGCATAGTAGGCTTGGCTACACTGTATAAGGCGGGGTCTATATTATCGGTGAGCTTACCTTTTCTAAGGCTGTCAAGAAATGCTTTGAACTCGTCCTGTATAAACGGCGACTTACTTTTGATTTTTTCTTTTAATATTTTGTCGTAATTATCGGCAGGCAGCTCGCAGCTTATTAACCCTTTCGCCGGCGAATCGGTAACGGCCAATATGGACACTAATGCACCCTCGCCATGGCCAAATAGCACTATCTTCGAAAAACGCTGGTCCTGGTCAAGCATTTGCAGCAGGCCGAGGGCGTCGTCGCTGTAGTCCTCAAACCGCAATTCCGACTCTTTGCTTTTGGTCACACTGGCGCCAACAAGGCGTTTATCATAGCGCACCGAAGCAATGCCGTTTTTGCCGAGGTCATTAGCAAGTACTTTATAAGTGTCTGCATTTACACCGGTTTTGGCATTGTTGCCGTCGCGGTCGGTGGGGCCTTCATCTGCTATGATCAGTACCACCGGAATTTTTCCCGATGGGTTTTTCGGCATCACCAGTGATCCCGACACGGTGCCGGTTAAAGTTTTTAAGGTGATGGGGGTTTCATCCAATGATGGGTCGAGCGAGATCCCCGCCTTTACTTCATTATTATAAGGACCCAGCAGCAAGCCGGTTAATTTATTTTGCGAATTGAGCGCCAGGTTCAGCAAAAAAGTGCTGTTTTGAAACGTAGCCTTATATACCGCGAGCGATTGGTCCAGCTTCACAAACTCGGTTTTTAGCAGGTTGCCATATTGTGATTTGAGCTGAAGCGTGGTAGGCTTAAAATTACTGAGCGGCAAAGCAGCCTTCATTTCAGGGCTGAACATGGTGAAAATGCTATCGGGCTGATCGTGATTATAGTATTGCGTGAACCTGGTGATGGCGTTCGCGTAATTAGGCGGTTCGGCCTGTGCAATTGCCCTTAACGTTACAAGCAGGGTGACTATAAAGAAGGTAATTCGTTTCATTGAGTTATTGGCTGCAAAATTTGCCTCCTCGAAATTAGTAAAATTCAAACAGATTTCGGGCCTGTTCGCAAATTCTATAGCATTTCAGTTTAAAAATCACTTTTCACCAGTAGCCCCAAAACCATATCGTATGGCCGCTAACAGCACATCGGTATTTATATCTTTTAGTTTGTTGAACTTAATACAATATCCGGTAACGCTGGCCTTACCTATTTCTTTTCCATAAGTTTGGGATAAGTATGTTTTATCCGTGAGCCCAAGAATATATATGGAGATGCCTGTTGTGTTTGCGCTCATGCCAATTTGATAAAACTCCCTGGTTGTTCCGTCGGCATACTTTATGGTATAAGCCCCATATCCTATATTAGGATTACTGACAACTTTATTTTGGCTGTCTTTGCCATCTAAGAACCATAATTTACTTGCAGGCAATAGTTCAAGTATGCGCGTATGCAAGGCTTGCATATCAATACGTTTGGCTTCAGGTTGGCCGGCTATATATTGCTCGATTTGTTCTTTTACGCTCATGTAAATGCTGAATCAGTTTAAAATTGATTTACCGGCCGATAACGTTTTGCCTGGTGAGGTTAACCCAAATATAATGAAAAGGCTGCGAGATTTATTCTTTAAAGTTAGGTGCCGGTGAGCCATTGTTAGCTGAGGCGTAAATAGAATTCGCACAAGTTTCCATCTGTAATATCGGTTTTAAAAATCCGCTTACCCGCTAAAACCTTTTACCACCCTTAACCCTTTATGCAATATGGAATTAACCACCCAAATTGCCTGGCTCTTTTTACTGGCCATTCCCATTGCCTGTATCGCGTGGACGGTTACGCACGAAGAAGTTTTCCGCGAGCCGCGCGAATACTGTGTTGAACGCTGCCACAAAGGCAAAACCATTCTCGAGCGCAAATTCTTTTACCTTTTCACCTGCGAATATTGCTTTAGTCATTATGTAACCATCATCATGCTGTTTATTACGGGGTATCACCTCCTCTTTATCGATTGGCGCGGATACCTCATCGGCGGTTTTGCCCTTGTTTTCGTGGCAAATGTTTACATGAGTCTTTTTGCGCTAATACGTGTTGATTTGAAGAAAGTGCGCCTGGAAGCGGAGCATGAGGAAAAGAAGAAGTGAAAGGCTATATTCAAAGCGAATAATTCATTAAAACGCAGCCCCCGTCAAGCTTCCAGGCTCGACCGCTAAAAATTGTTATAAGCCGTCAACCATCACGCAAGTTCATCTCACCAATTGATCAAATAACCTGTCCAGCGTAACGTTAGCGTCACAACTCATTCCCGGATGCACTTTCGAAGTCTGTAAAATGGTACTGCGCGTGGCTGTTAACCACCGGAAACGCGAAGCTGCATCCAGCTTACCAATAGGCCCGGCCGATTTATCGCCCATGCAGATCCGTCCGAAGGCATACAAGTGCCCACTTAATTCCTCAATATCCAGCCCGGTATAAAATGCTTTCAGCCTGTCTTCATCTATATGATACCGCGTTTGTAAAAAGTCATATTTTTTACAGTATAATATTACCCCAATATTCAAAAATTCTTCGCGTTCAACCCTTGGCACAACGCGGATCACGGCATATTCAAATAAGTGCTGCTGCATGTTGTGCTTCTTTTACAAAAACTTCAGAATTGGCTATACGTGTGGTTAAAAACAGGATATAGGCATCGCGGTATTGCTGTGGCGTTTCAAATGCGCCATCACCGGTCAGCCACTCGTCTGGGATTAGGTTAACTATGCCGGCAATACGCTGTGGCGTTAGTATGCCGCACAATTGGGTGTCAACCTCATCCAGCCGGGTAGCGCGGGGCAGCAATACATGGTCCTTTACTTGTGCGAAGGGTTTTTTAGCAGCCTCTTCCCAGTTTTGCCACGAATGATGAAAATATAAAGCAGCTCCATGATCTATCAGCCATAACTCCTTATGCCACATTAGCATATTGGTATTGCGGGCGGTACGGTCAACATTAGTAAGCAGGCAATCGAGCCACACAATTTGCGAGGCCAGCGTATGATCGAGCCCGACAACCGCGGCATCGAATGTAATAGCCCCCGAAAGGTAGTGCAGCGCCAGGTTAAGCCCTACGCTGGCTTTCAACAGGTCCTGGATTTCCTCATCAGGTTCGGTGCGTCCAAAAGCCTCGTCCAAATTGGCAAAAACCAACTCGGGAACTTTTAAGCCGCAGGCACGCATAATTTCGCCGCCTATCAATTCGGCCACCAGCGCCCTTGTGCCCTGGCCGGCGCCGCGAAATTTCAGTACATATAAAAAACCGTCGTCGGCTTCGGCAATGGCGGGCAGCGAGCCGCCTTCGCGCAGAGGCGTAACATAACGTGTTACATTTACGGTTCGCAGTTGGGGTTTGGTGTAGCTCATACTATAATATTTCCTTAATGTGCCGGCGTAAATTTACCGGAATAACCAAACCAATCAAACTCGTCTTAATAATATATAATCATATTATTATTCAGGCAATTAACGCGTTAGATACTGTTAACAGGGGTTTATATTCCTATTAAGATTGTATGTATAAGTTAATTAAAGTACCTTTGGTTAATATTCGCCCAGTTATTAGCCTGAATCGAAATTAAGTTTCCACAAAGTTACTACAACTTTTATTGCCAATTTAACGTAGAACGATGCTTATTTTATCAGGTTAACGCTATTACTATATTGTGGCGAATTAATTTAAAAGTAAGTTTATAGTAAATTTGTACACTAACTATTAATGAAGGTTATATCTGGCTTCGTACTGACGGTTTGCCTGGCCGCTTTATTTACTAACGCCTGTGCGCAGGTAACACTTTCATCAATACAGGGTAAGGTAATTACTGATAAACACGCCCCCGCCGAATCGGCCACAGTTATTCTGCTCAACGCCCGCGATTCATCTATAATAAGCTCAACAATTATTGGTAAAAATGGCCGCTACCGTTTTGACGAGGTCATCCCCGATCATTACCTGCTGCTGGCAACTTTGGTGGGCTTTAATAAGGCATACGGCGGTCCCTATAAATTGAATGAGGGCGAAACCCTTAAGGCTGTTGAGATCATCCTGAAACCATCGGCAACCCAGCTTAAAGAAGTGGTAATATCAGGCAGTCGCCCCGAGGTGGAGGTTAAGCCTGGAAAGATCACGCTTAATATTCCCAATAGTCTTTCGGCCGATGGCAGTTCGGCGTTCGAGATCTTAAGACGCTCTCCCGGCGTGAGGGTCGATAACAGCAACAATATCAGTTTAATTGGTAAACAGGCCGCGCTTGTTACTATTGATGGAAAGACAACCAACCTTACCGGTGAAGACCTTGCAGCTTATTTGAAAAGTATTCAGTCGGGCATGATGGAGAAGATCGAGTTCATTACCAGTGCGTCTGCAAAGTACGACGCATCAGGTGGCGGCATCATCAATATCGTGATGAAAAAGGGGAATAACTTCGGTTCGAATGGTTCAATTACAGCTACGGCCGGTTATGGCAAATACTATAAAAGCAACATCGGCATTAACTTTAATAACCGGGTAGATAAGCTCAATATATTTGGTGGCTACACTTATTCGGCTGATAAAACGTTCCATAATTTCATGAACAACAGGTACATTAATTTTGAAGATGTACTGAGTCATTACGATGTAGACTATAAAACCACTCAAACGAGTGATAACCATAACTTTAACCTCGGCGCCGATTTTTTGGTGAGCCCAACCCAAACCATTGGCTTTTTGGTGAATGGCTTTTCGCGGCAAGATAATTATGTAAAAAACAATCGGCTGAATATCTCTAATCAGGGCGCGCTCGATTCTATCATCACTGCAAGCTCCAATCTCGACCGGCATATCAGCAAGATCAATTACAATCTTAATTACAACGGTAAACTGGACAAGGAGGGCACAACGCTATCGGCCGATGTTAACTATACCACGTTTAGCAGAAGTTCGGCTGAGTACATCAATAACAATTTTTATAATCCTGACGGGAGCTCTTATCGCGATCAGTTACAGCTCGAAAACCTGTCGCCTTCGCGCATTCGCATCTGGTTGTCCAAACTGGACTTTTCTGCTCCGATATCAAAAAACGCCACCGTTGAAGCCGGCATAAAATACAGTCATGTCACCAGCAATAACGATCTTGTTTTTGGACCGATGATTGGCGATGCCTACGTTCCTGATCCCAACCTAAGCAATCACTTTTTCTACACCGAAAACATCAATGCGGGTTATGTAAATTACCAGGGGAAGTTTGAAAAATTGGAACTTACCGCAGGCCTGCGCGCCGAGCAAACCAGCGCCAATGGCAATTCGATAACCATGGACACGAAGATCGATCATAATTACTTCGGCCTGTTTCCACAGGCAATGGTAATTTATCATAAGGATAAGAAGAATGATTACTCGTTAAGCTATAACCGCGGTATTACACGCCCGGTTTACGAGGAAATTAACCCTTTCTTATATTATGTAGACCTGTATGACTACCGCTCGGGTAATCCCGATCTGAAACCGGAATACACCAACCAGATTGAACTGACACACACCTACGACAAAACCCTGTCGACAACGCTTTACGCCTTGATGGTAAGCAACGCCTATGACTTTGGATTTTATGACCAGAATGACAGTACGAAAGTGAACGTAAGGACCCAAAAGAACTTTGGCAGAATCTTCAATTACGGTATCAGGTTCTCAGATCAGGCAACATTTACCAACTGGTGGACTGCTTTTTTTCGTTTAGATGCCTCGTACCAGCGTTACATAGCCTACAAACAAAATGGCAATCTGAATAAAGGCGACCAGGACATCATATTTAACAGTACACAGAACTTCAGGTTGAATAACAGCGTCTCAGCGTCTGTAACGGCCGAGTATGAATCCCCCAACTTTTATGGGATCACACAAAATAAGGCGCGTTATGAAATAGATGCGGCCATAGGCACCCAGCTTTTCAATAAACGCGGAACATTGAAGTTCGCTATGTTCGATATATTCAACACCCTGCGCGACCGTGGTGCTATCAATTACCAGAACCTGAATATGAACATTGTTGATAAAAAGGAAAGCCAGATAGGCAGGTTGACATTTACCTATCGTTTTGGTAAAACATCGGTAAAAGCTGCCGAAGCACACAAAACCGGAAACGAAGAAGAGCAAAAACGCATTGGCATTGGCAGCGGTAATTAACCGGCGTGCCCGCTCATCAGGCTTGTAAAGATGATCAGCAATACCAGCAGGCTTATTCCTACATAAAGATAGTCCTTCTCTAAAACAAAGCCAATGGTCGAGAACAGTACCCTCAAAATTGGTGTGGCGATGAGGCAAACAATCCCGATCTGGATAATAGCCTGGCCTTTCAGATCTATCGCTGCCTGGATCAGGCTGTTCGGATGGCTTAAAAATGCAGGGATACCTTTAAAAGTCTTATAATCGGGAACTGCCTGGCCGTGCCGGTAACAATAAAAGATCCCGCCAAAAAAAACCACACTCATAGAAAGTACCATACCACCTCGCAGCACGTGGCCAATCAGCGTTTGTATGTCTGTATCTTTGAATTTCATAGCCAACTACTATCTTTTTTTGACTTTTTAATTTTGACTTTTTACTTCTCTCAAATCTTCCCCGCAATCCCGTTATAGATCATCTGCCCTGCCAAAAACGTTACTACAATGGCAAACACCCATCTTAACCAGCCCGACGATGAGGTTCTTACCAAGATCTTCGACCCGGTAAACGCGCCGCATAGCACGCCTAAAACTACGGGCATTACCAATGGCGGGTGGATGTAGCCCCGCTGTAAATACACCACGGCGCTGGCCGCGGCGGTAACGCCTATCATAAAGTTACTGGTAGTGGTCGATACCTTGAACGGAATGCGCATAATGGTATCCATTGCAATAACTTTCAGCGCACCCGAACCAATGCCTAACAATCCCGAAATAGTCCCCGCAAATATCATCATCAAAAAACCACCACCCACATTGCGCACGCTGTATTTTACTTCGCCTGCTGCGGTAGGGTAACTGCTGTTCAGTTTTAGCTTTGCTGCCAGCGGACTTTCGTTTGTGTAGATCTGCTCGGCTTTTTTTCGCAGCGACATTATTGCCGACATAGTTAAGATCACCCCAAATAAGATAGCGATAAACTGCGTGGGAATATAAACTGCCAGGATAGCGCCAAGCATAGCCCCGGCGGTTGTGGCAATCTCAAGGAACATGCCCAAACGCATATTAGTAATGCCCTCCTTCACATACGCCGCCGCCGAACCAGATGATGTTGCGATAACCGATATCAGCGATGCCCCAATGGCATAATGAATATCGACCTTCAGCAAAATGGTAAGCATTGGAATAATTACCACCCCGCCGCCAAGCCCGGTTAAAGAGCCCAACAGCCCTGCAAAATACGAGCCGATAAGTATAATAAGCGTAAATAAAAGTACCGTCATTCGGCTTAAATTATGGATCGCCGCTAAAGTAGTAATAACTTTTTTTAAGCACTTACTTTAATGTTTCTCTATAGATTTAATGGGAAAGATGGGACATTTTTGATCTACGGATTTTGAACGCGCAGTTTACGCTAACTCTATTTTATTCAAGACCTCTGTGTGTCGCACACTGTCTTATATTGGTGAGTTAAATGGATGATTTTCAGTATAGGGTTGTCTCATCTGTCTCAATTTGTTTCAACCGTTTCATGTTTCCGTGAGGCCGTGCAATGGCACCTTGACGTATTGAAATTAGCCGCAGGCACGCCGCCCTGCCAACGCTGTTCCCACAGGCACGCAAAGTCATTTTTTACTTTTTAATTTTGACTTTTTACTTTCCTTATTACCATCTCGTACATTTGCCACAAATATGAGCTATCCCAGTTTACAAGCCTGCGTTGCCGATCTCGAAAAACACGGCCGTCTTATCCGCATTAAGGACGAGGTAGACCCTTATCTGCAAATGGCCGCAATTCACCTGCGCGTGTTCGAGCATGAAGGCCCCGCTATCCTGTTCGAGAATATCAAAGGGAGTAAATTCCCGGCGGTATCAAACCTCTTTGGTACGCTGGATAGGTCTAAATTTATTTTCCGCGATACGCTCGACAAGGTCAAAACACTGGTCGATCTGAAATCCGATCCGCTCAAAGCGCTCAAACATCCTTTTAAATATGCCAACGTAGGCTTAACCGCCCTCTCGGCGCTGCCTATGAAGGTAGGTAAAAATGCCCCTATCAGTTTTGGCAAATGCCACATCAGCGATTTGCCGCAAATTGTGAACTGGCCTAAGGATGGCGGTCCGTTCGTCACTATGCCGCAGGTATACACTGAAGATGCCGACAAGCCTGGCATCATGAACGCCAACCTCGGCATGTACCGCATCCAGTTGGCCGGTAATGATTATATTTTAAATGAGGAAATAGGCTTGCATTACCAGCTGCACCGCGGCATTGGCGTACATCAAACCAAAGCCAACGCAAAAGGCCAGCCGCTTAAAGTAAGCATATTTGTAGGTGGACCGCCCTCACATCCCGTAGCTGCCGTAATGCCGCTGCCCGAAGGCCTTTCAGAAATGACCTTCGCCGGAGCGCTTGGCAACCGCCGTTTCCGCTATTTTTACGATAGTGAGGGTTTTTGTATTTCGGCCGATGCCGACTTTGTGATCACAGGAAGCGTAATGCCGTATGAGAATAAACCCGAGGGCCCTTTTGGCGATCACCTCGGCTACTATAGCTTAACGCATCCTTTTCCGTTGATGAAGGTGCATAACGTTTATCACCGGAAAGACCCTATTTGGTCGTTCACCGTGGTTGGCCGGCCGCCGCAGGAAGATACCAGCTTCGGTGCATTGATCCATGAGATCACCGGTGCCGCCATTCCTGATGAAATCCCGGGTCTTCATGCCGTTAATGCTGTGGATGCTGCCGGTGTGCACCCGTTGTTGTTTGCTATAGGCAGCGAGCGTTATACGCCTTATGCCAAAGAGCGCCGTCCGCAGGAAATACTGACCATTGCCAACCATATTTTGGGTAAGGGGCAACTGAGCCTGGCCAAATACCTGTTCATTGCAGCGCAGGAAGATGACCCAAAACTGAACGTGAACGATATCGGCAATTTCCTGAAACATATCCTGCAGCGCATTGACCTTACCCGCGATCTCCATTTCTACACTAATACTACCATTGATACCCTCGACTACAGTGGCGAAGGGCTAAACTCGGGCAGTAAAGTAGCCATAGCCGCCGCAGGCGATATTAAACGTGAACTCTGGACAGAGCTACCTGCTGACTTCTCCCTGCCGCGCCCATTCGAAAAATTTAAAATCGCGATACCTGGCGTACTGGCTGTCGAAGTACCAAAAAACATCCGCACCAGCGATATGCCGCTCATGTTCGAGATCCTCGAAGAACACCTCGCCGAAGCAGACCTAAACGGCCTGCCACTCATGGTATTATGCGATGATGCCGCCTTCACCGCCCAAAACATCAATAATTTTGTATGGGTAACCTTTACGCGTAGCAACCCTTCACACGATATTTACGGCATTGGCAGCTTTACCGAGCACAAACACTGGGGCTGCAAAGGTCCGCTAATTGTCGATGCCCGCATTAAACCGCATCATGCCCCGGTATTGGAAAAAGACCCGGAAGTAGAAAAACTGGTGGATAAAATGGGAGAGCAAGGCGGCGCTTTGCACGGAATTATTTAAATAAAAAATTCACGAACGCAATGACAAATTGATTTTGACTATGGCCCGGTTGATGAGTGAGCTTAAAGCGGGTAATGTTATTTTATAAGATAATCTGTATTTAATCTGGTATCAAAAAATAAAAGATAACTTAGCAGCGTAATTTACGCCGACCTGACACCGTGCCTTCACAATTCACAGCCAAACGCTATACCCGCCTTGGAAAAACAGGCTTGTATGTTATCTTTTTTTTCTTTTGCAAGGTAACCTGTGCCCAGCAATTTTATGTGGGTACAAGTTACGGTCAATTAAACCTGGTAACGCTTACCGCCAATGGCGCTATCTACCAATCCATTCCCGGTTGCAACGGGAGCAGCAATTTTTCAATTGCCATATTAAACAATAAAATTTTTTACGCCGATGCCTATGGGAGTCTGTACTCGGGCGAAATAACCGGTACACCGGCCAGTATTACCAACTGCAAAACGTTGGCAAGCGGCGTGTTTGCTAATTCGCTCACGGTAGATAAGAACGGTGTTTTATATTACGCTATCTACAATCAGCTTTATACGATTGATCCCAACAGTCCAACACCGGCACCGGTTTTTTTAGGGTCGATGCCTTTTTCTGCCACCGGCGATCTTGTGTTTTATCACGATGAGCTGTATATGGCCGCAGGCGAGGGCATAGTACAGGTTAAGCTGAAAGACCCAACGCAAAGTACACTGTATATTCCCTCTACGGCACAGGCCATTTACGGCCTCGCCAACATTTCTGTAAACGGAACCGACGAAATTATTGCGTTAAGTTCAGGCTTAAGCAGCACCGAATTATTGGAGGTCGATATGCAGAATAAGCTGATTAAATCTGGTATTGCTACCCTGCCTTTTAGCGTATTTGATGCCGGGAGTGTAACCGAGGCGGGAGCGGTACCGTCTATTGAAATAACGAACACCAATATCACCGAAGAGTGCAGCGTGTTTAATAAAGCCCACGTGGAAATTGTCACCGCGGCCCATACCAGCCATTACACTTACACGCTCAACACCGGGGAAGTTAACATCACCGGCATTTTCGATAACCTGTCTCCGGGCACTTACGGTTTAACTATTACATCAGATGGCGAGGAGTTGAACAAGATCACCTCGTTCGTGGTACCCGATGTTTCACTTACCGCTCCGGCAATCATGCAAACACTTAAAAATCCCATCTGCGACGTTCCCGGACAAATTAAGCTGGATGCAGGCGATGGAAATTCAATCTATACTATACAATATAATGGCGCCACATTTGGGTTCGATCATACCTTTGCCGGGCTTACAGCGGGCACTTATCATTTTGAGATCCTGAATGCTACCGGCTGTATCGTTAACGAGAGAGATTACACGTTGCAGCAAGACGTTTGTCCACCTATAACAGTGAATAACGTAGCTATCGAACCCGAGTGTGATGTATTTGGCAAAGGCAAAGTAACGGTTACTACTCAGGCCCATCCCGATGATTATACCTATACGCTGAATGGTCAAAGTAATGCCACCGGTATTTTTGATCTTATTCCTCCTGGTACCTACAACCTTGTTATTGTGTCTTCGGCCGATAGGGTAGAGCAGACGATAACCATACCCGACTATACCTTAAACAGGCCGCACTTAAATTACACAATAAAAAACGTTGCCTGCGCAGTACCGGGGGAAATACGGTTTAGCGCCGCTGACGACAGTGGTAATGCGGTTTCGGTAAGGTATGGATCTCAAGTATTTCCTATCAGCCAGGTAGTTACGGGCCTAAGTGCAGGCTTGAATTCGTTTAGTATCCTTAATCAGCAGGGCTGCATCATCGACGAATTGAGCGTAAATATTCCACAGGATCCTTGCGAACCGATCGTTTTTCCCAATACTTTCACCCCTAACAATGATGGCGTTAACGATATTTTCAGGCCGAATCAAAATGCCGATCCGCATTCCTATCAGATTTTTTTGTACGACAGGTGGGGTACGCAATTGTTTAAATCACAAAGTATTTTCAAAGGCTGGGATGGCACTTACCACGGCAAACCGGTAGCTGTAGGCGTTTATTACTGGGTAGCAAGCTATTCGATGGCCGATGGTAAGCCGCTTACCCAAAGCGGCTACGTCGCACTGCTCAGATAGAGTAGCCCACGAAGTTAAAACACAGTTCATGCTGGAGGTACACGAAGGATAAGCGCAGGCTTAATGTCAATGCATTGCCGTCAATACATAGCACACTCAAATCCTCACCCAACATCTCCGCTAAATTCATACTTTTGCGCTCATGGAACGTTCAAGGTATCTCTCTGCAAAAAATATAATCATCGTTTGTTTTTTTACAGGCCTTTTCGCCTGTAAAAAACCGCAGGATGTACCTCATTACACCGTTTCCAAAGTGTTTAAAACCGATACTGCAACTACCGTCAATGTCCACATTGCTGACAGGATGACTGCCCCCCAGTTGGTGCTCATTGCCGGAAAAGTGCGTAAAGACAGTGCCAAATTGCAGAACCTCCGCATTAGCTTCCTGTTGCCCGGCAACGCCGAAACCAGCGCCGGCGAGAACAGCTATTACGCCTCGGTCCGGTTTATCCCATCCAGCCAGGTTGCCTCGTTCGATACGTTGAAAGATGACGATGGCAATGTGCTGCGCCTTAAGGTATTTGGCCTCAGTCAGCAAAAAGCCAAACATTTGTTAAGCCTTCAGCCTAAAGAAATTGCCTATAAAAATGTGCTGGGCCGCTTTATAGATGATTACAACCACACTGTTATCATCCCATTCGAAGATCCCCTCGATCCTAAAAAAGAAACCTACGTGCTGGAGCTTGATTCCGCTTCAAAAGTAGTCTCGGCCACCATCCCGGTAAAAGTAAAAGAAGGCAATATCGAAAAATGGCTCGTTACCCAGCATGGCGATTACATGGTGCTGAAAGACAGTATCCTCACCCAGTACGCTGCCGATGGTTTAGGGATCCCGTTTAATAGTATTAAGGCGGGGATATAATCAGAATTTCTATTCGTTTTACACCTTTTTAACAGCCTTTCCTGTTTCTTCGGAAAAAATCATGGTATAACCTTTAATAGAACAAATCAAGGCTCAGGCGTATAAATGTTATATTTTATTTAGAACAAAAATATTTTAACCCCAATAATTGTTCATTGACCTGTTTGTTTATATTTACAGTCTACACTTAAACTTTTAAAAAGCAATTATGGACGATCCATTTATCGGTGATATTAAATTATTTCCAGGCACCGTAGCGCCTCAGGGCTGGGCGCCATGCAACGGAGGTTTGTTATCTGTTAACCGCGAACCCGTTTTGTATTCAGTTATAGGTAATACCTACGGCGGAACACCCGGCGCGAACTTCAATCTCCCCAAATTAGATAAGGTAACAGATAAAGAAACAGGTAAGCTATCTTATTATTATATCGCCATAAACGGCTTGTATCCGGAGCGCCGATAAATAAAGCGTAATTTTAAAAAATCACCTCATTTTATGGCCTGACACAATACCTCACGAATAACCTTTAACACAGATTTTATGTATCCTTTTATCGGCGAGATTAAATTATTTGCAGGTGACCTTGCGCCCAGCGATTGGGCGTTTGCAACGGGGCGGCGCTGCAGGTTAGGCAAAATCAGCCGTTGTATTCAATCCTCAAAATACTTATGGCGGCCAGCCCGGTATAGCCTTTAATTTACCCAACCTGACGGATGTTCCAGACGTGGCAGGAAATGGCGGTGGCCCATTACATTATTTTAATAACAGGGGATTATCCTTACCGTCGATAACAGTGCATGTTGACGTTTTTGCAAGATGGAGGCGATACCTATGGCGAGTCCCAAGAATAATATCCGGTAGCTGTCGGTGACAAGGCCGACAGCGGCTGGAGAACAACGGCAGCGTGAAACGGACACTACAAACTCATAAAGAAATACTGCAGCAAACAGATCGTTTTCAAATCACGAAACTCTCCCCGCATCAGCATGGAGCGCGCTTCCTCAAATCCAAGCTCTATTGGCTCAATGTATTCGCCTTCTTCCTTTAGCCCGCCGCCATTGCCGGTGGTATCGTGTTCATTATACCGCGCAATAAAGAAATAATCGTACTCAGTAATACCACCCGGCGAGGAATAGGCACTGGCTACCCGCTCAAGGCTATAAATTTTATAACCGAACTCCTCATCAACCTCCCGGTGGGCGGTATCTTCGGGCGTTTCCCCCTCATCAATAATTCCCGCGCAGGCTTCCACCAGGTAACCGCTGTCGCTGCCATTTAAAAAAGCCGGCATCCTGAACTGCTTACCCAGCAAGATCCGTTTACGCTCATCATCAACCAGCAGCACTGACACCGCGTCCGGCCTGTAGTAAACCTCTTTCTCCACCGTATGAAAAATGCCATCAGCATCCGGCTTTTCAAACGTGATATATTTAAGCGGATATTTCTTTTTTGAAAGTGTTTCCTTATTTAAGATCTGGATGTTCGACATAGTGCTGGTTTTAGATATTAATGTTTGCGAAAAGGATATGTTTTAAAAAAGGCATTTAAAAAAAGTTGTCATTTCGAGCGAGAGTGAGAAATGACAACCGAGGTTAAGAGAGGTGCCGGATAACGACAAATCCGAAATCGAAAATCCAAATTCCGGAATCAAAAATCACTTCATCTCATCCAGCACCCTGAATATTTTTTCCTTAATCCCTTTACTGCTCCCGTTAAAGTTATTCACCATAATAGAAAAGCAAAGCTCCCGGCCATGATAGGTTTGATAACCTGCATACGTCAGCACGTTCAGAATGCTTCCACTTTTCATGTGCATATCATTATATACAGGCAAGCTCTCGTAAAAATCACTAAACCAGCTTTCTTTTTTGGCCGACTGTAAAATAGTAGCCAGCGTAAGCGTGGTCACGCGGTCGCCGGGAGAGAGACCGCTGCCGTCGACAATGTTTAAGGAATTTGGGTCAATGCGGCGCGCTTTCCAGAAGGCCTGCTCAACATCTACGCCGTTGCCGGTGCTGGGCTGCTTGCCCGCTTTCCAGGCAATGGTTTTCAATAATTGCTCGGCATACAGGTTAATGCTTTTGTGATTGAGCCAGTAAACAATCTGGCTTAATCGCGGCGAAAGTATGGTGGTGAGATTAGTTGCGATAGCAGGAGCCGCTAAACCTTTAGCTGTCAAAGTACCGGTTGATTCCGGGTCATTGCTCACCGTAATGCCCAAACGCCGTAAAGTATCAGCCAAACGAAATGCCGCGTCATAGGCAGGGTCGGGTAGGGCGGCCGAGATTCCTTTTTTGGTTTGATCGGTAGCGTAAGTACCCCGCAGGTACATCATTTTGCCGCTTACGGGTAAAAAGGCGTAGGCGTTATCGCCTGTACCGGCCGGAGCGTTCAGCAATTCACTTTTAAAGGTGAGGTAAGGCATAGCCGGAACCTCATGTGTAATGCTCACCGGCGAATCAATCCTGCCCGTACGAAATTTAATATCGAACTGGTTCTCGCGCCAGCAAAGTCCCGATGTGCCTGCACCGTAATAGTTGCCCACATCCATCCAGATCCATCCCTCAGGAATGCTTTGAGACCCGAAGACAGAGTCATCACCGATAATTCGTCCGTTAATTTTTTTGATGCCTGCCTTTTGAAGCGCGTCCACCATCATGCTCAGAATATGAGCCTCGTGCGTGTTTTCGTACCGCCAACTGCCCAGGGTAGGGTCGCCTGCGCCTTTAATAATTACATCGCCGTTCAGCGTACCATCAGTCGAAACACTGCCCGAATAACCGAATTGCGTCTGGTACTGAAAATCCTTGCCCAGCAAATTGAAAGCGGTAATGGTGGTAATAGTTTTTAAAGTAGACGCCGTAGCCAGGCCCATATTGGGATTGGCAGTAAATACTTTTTCGCCCGTTTTGGCATCCAGCACCGTGAGCGATACCGAAGCATACCGGCACTGACTATCGGCCTGCAACCGCCCGAACGCAGCTTGCAACTTTTGATCAAGCGGTTGGGCGGCGGCTTGTCCGCATATCATTAAAAAACTAAGCAGGTACGTCGTACGTCTTCTCATGCTTCATGGTACTTTTCGCAATAAAATAAATAGGAATGCCTATCAGCACAATAATTAAACCCGGCCAGGTGAATTGTGGTTTGTAAATAATTAACAAAATATCAAATGCGATACCCATCAGGATATAAATGGCAGGCAATACAGGGTAACCGAATGCCTTGTAGGGCCGCTCTGCATCAGGACGGGTAACACGCAATTTGTATATGCCAAAGATGGTCAGCACATAAAATATCACCACCACAAAGGAGATCATATCCAGCAGATCGCCGTATTTACCGCTCAGGCATAGTAATGATGCCAGTGCAGCCTGTATCCATAAGCCAAATTCAGGAACGGCGTATTTGTTCAGGGTGCCTGTCTTTTTAAAGAACAGTCCGTCTTTCGCCATGGTATAATAAACACGTGCTCCGGCCATAATTAAACCGTTGTTACAACCAAATGTCGAGATCATGATCATTACCGCGATAACATAGGTGCCGATATTTCCGAAGATCACATGCGAAGCTGATACTGCAACCCTGTCTTTAGCGGCAGTAGCAATATCGTGCATCGGCAGTACGCCGGTGTACATCACGTTGGCCGATACATAGATGACGGTAACGATCAAGGTACCCAAAAACAAACTTAAACCTATATTGCGTTTCGGGTTATTCATCTCGCCCGCAATAAAGGTTACGTTGTTCCAACTATCGCTGCTGAAGATAGAGCCCACCATCGATGCCGCGATAGCACCCAGCGCGGCAACCATGGTCAGGTTTACGCCGCTGTCGGTGCCGTCGGCTTTCAGGTTGTGCAGGTTCCAGGCGTTGCTCCAGTTCGCATGCCATACATCGCCCTTAATGGCAAATAAGCCAAAAATTATCAAACCGAAAAGGCTCAAAAGCTTTGTAATAGTAAAGGTGTTTTGAATGATCTTACCACTTTGTACACCTTTGGTATTCACATAGGTGAGTATTATGATCACCACTATTGATACGATTTGCGCGGCATTGATGTTAAAATGCCAGCTGCCTATCATAGTGCTGAATAAGATATTATCGTCGCTCACCGCAGGGATCAGGTAAGCCGTAAACTTCGAGAAAGCCACACCCACGGCAGCAATGGTACCGGTTTGGATCACCGCAAAAAAGCTCCATCCATATAAAAACGCAATGAATTTATTGTAGGCCTCTTTCAGGTAAACGTATTGTCCGCCTGCTTTGGGGAACATGCCGCTCAGCTCGCCGTAGCTTACCGCTGCGGTAATGGTCATGAACCCGGTGATGAGCCAAACGGCTATGAGCCAACCTGCTGAGCCCACGTTGCGGGCAATATCTGCGCTTACAATAAATATCCCCGAGCCTATCATGGAGCCCGCTACCAGCATAGTGCCGTCGAGCAAGCCCAGCTCGTGCTTTAGTTTTGGTTGATCAGTTTTAGTCGCCATCAATAGTTTTAGTTTAAAGGTCTAAACTATTCAAAAAACTTTATAATTCTCACCGCATTGTAAAGAAATTAATTTGCTATTTTGCGCAACCGATTATATTTTGCAAGCTGAATAAACCGAACCTCTTTTATAACTTAAATACAATATGGATTTTTTGAACACTTACTTAATCTACTTAATCCCCGTACTCGGTCTCGTTGGCGTGATCGCCATGGCTGTAAAAGCCGCATGGGTTACCAAACAGGATGCCGGAGATGGCGACATGGCGATATTAGCCGGCCACATTGCTGACGGTGCAATGGCTTTTTTACGTGCCGAATGGAAGATATTAAGCTACTTTGTAATCGTAGCGGGCATATTACTGGCATGGTCTGGTACTACGGTGGTAACCTCCAGCCCGGTTATCGCGGTATCATTCATTATCGGCGCTTTCCTTTCAGCCTTCGCAGGCTTTTTGGGGATGCGCATTGCCACCAAAGCTAACGTGCGCACTACGCAGGCTGCCCGTACCAGTTTGGCTCAGGCATTAAAAGTGTCTTTTACAGGTGGTACGGTAATGGGCCTCGGTGTAGCTGGTTTGGCTATCATCGGTTTAGGTTCTTTGTTCATTGTATTCTATACCTTCTATGTTAAAAATGTCGCTGGTGCGACTGTCAACGGCGATGCCATGGCAAAAGCGCTTGATGTTTTAGCCGGATTTTCATTAGGTGCTGAATCTATCGCACTGTTTGCCCGTGTAGGCGGCGGTATCTACACCAAAGCTGCCGACGTAGGCGCCGACCTTGTAGGTAAAGTTGAAGCTGGTATCCCTGAAGATGACGTACGTAATCCCGCAACCATTGCCGATAACGTAGGCGATAACGTGGGCGACGTTGCCGGCATGGGCGCCGATTTATTCGGCTCATACGTAGCAACCATGCTGGCTACAATGGTATTGGGACGCGAGATCGTATCACCGGATGCATTCGGTGGTATTGCCCCGGTTCTGTTGCCAATGGTAATTGCAGGTTTAGGCCTGGTGTTCTCTATCGTAGCGGCTGCATTCGTTAAAATTAAAAGTGAAACCTCAAGCGTACAAGCTGCGCTGAATATGGGTAACTGGGCTTCTATCGTATTAACGGCCATCGCTACTTATTTTGTAGTGCAATGGATGCTGCCTGACGGCGAATTCCACATGAGCCGCGATATGGTTAACGGCGCTTTAAAGCCGGATGCCTCTCACTTCACAAAAAACGGTGTTTTTGGGTCGATAGTGGTAGGTCTGGTAGTAGGAACTTTAATGTCTATCATCACAGAGTATTACACTGCAATGGGTAAGCGCCCGGTGTTGAGCATTATCCGCCAGTCGTCAACCGGTCACGCTACCAACATTATTGGTGGTCTGGCTATCGGTATGGAATCTACCGTGTTGCCTATCCTCGTATTGGCGTCAGGTATTTATGGTTCATATTATTTTGCAGGTCTTTACGGTGTGGCAATTGCCGCTGCCGGTATGATGGCTACCACGGCGATGCAGCTGGCTATCGATGCGTTCGGCCCTATTGCTGATAACGCCGGTGGTATTGCCGAAATGAGCCGCCTTCCGGAAGAAGTTCGTCACCGCACAGATAACCTCGACGCAGTTGGTAACACTACGGCGGCAACAGGTAAAGGCTTTGCTATCGCTTCTGCGGCTTTAACCTCGCTTGCCTTATTTGCAGCCTTTGTAGGTGTTGCAGGCATAGAGCATATCGATATTTATAAAGCTAACGTACTTGCCGGCTTATTTGTGGGCGGCATGATCCCGTTCATCTTCTCTGCGCTTTGTATCTCGGCTGTAGGTCGCGCGGCAATGGCTATGGTTGAAGAAGTTCGCCGCCAGTTCCGCGAGATCCCGGGCATTATGGAATATACCGGTAAACCTGAATACGAAAAATGCGTGGCTATCTCAACCAAAGCGTCTATCCGTGAAATGGTGCTGCCAGGTTTGATCGCCCTGATCACTCCGGTAATTATCGGTTTCGCTTTTGGTGCTGAGGTATTGGGTGGCTTATTGGCGGGTGTTACCGTATCGGGTGTGCTAATGGGCATTTTCCAAAGCAACGCAGGCGGTGCATGGGATAATGCAAAAAAATCATTTGAAAAAGGTGTGGAGATCAACGGCGAGATCCACTACAAAAAATCAGAACCGCACAAAGCGTCAGTAACCGGCGATACTGTAGGCGATCCGTTCAAGGATACCTCTGGTCCGTCGATGAATATTTTGATCAAACTGATGTCTATCGTGTCGCTGGTTATCGCACCGCACCTTAATCACAACGATGCAAAAACTACCGCAGCCCGCGTTCACCATGAGCTGAACAACCGCGCGGCGATAACACATGTTATTAAGGTTGATAGGAAAGCTTAATCGCTTCTATTTATAAAAAGAAAAGGGATACCGGATGGTATCCCTTTTTTGTTGAATGACGGGCGGAGGGGTATCCTATCGGCATAAACTTGAACAATATACCTGTCAATCAATTCTACTTAAACCAATCATTTTCAAACTTTTATTCTGAATAAAATCCCCCTTCTTATGTTACATTCGGTGTTTTTTGTTTCAAATAAATTTAAGTATGTTTGGCAAAACTGATCTTATAATGAAATTATTCGTAAAAAAATCTCTTGAACAATTAATGTCCACCTCTGACGAGGGCGGCACCAGCCTCAAGCGAACGCTTGGTGCGGGTAACCTTGTTGCGCTTGGCATCGGCGCTATCATCGGCGCAGGCTTATTTGTGCGTACTGCCGCTGCTGCCGGTGGTTTTGCAGGCAGCGCAGTTACTATTTCATTTATCGTTGCTGCTATAGGTTGTGCTTTTGCAGGTTTGTGCTACGCCGAATTTGCATCTATCATTCCTATTGCGGGCAGTGCTTATACTTACGCTTATGCCACTATGGGCGAGATAGTTGCCTGGGTTATCGGCTGGGCGCTTATCCTTGAATATGCCCTGGGTGCGGCTACAGTTTCCATCAGTTGGAGCGAATATGCCAACAACCTGCTCGGACATCGAATACCGTACGAGTGGTGCCACTCGCCAATGGAATCGGCTATTATAAACGGTGTTAGCCATCATGGAGTAATTAACATCCCTGCCTTAGTTATTCTTATACTACTTTCAGCCCTCCTTATTAAAGGCACTCAGGAATCGGCTACTGTAAACTCAATCATCGTTATTGTTAAGGTTGCTATCGTATTGGTGTTTATCGCTATTGGCTGGCAATATATCAACCCGGCTAACCATACTCCTTACATGATCCCTGCTGATGCTAAACCAGCGGTTCTGCCCGACGGAACAACATATTCTTACAGCGATTTCTTCCGGCACGGCTGGGGGGGCATCGTGCGCGGTGCGGGTATCGTATTTTTTGCATTTATCGGGTTTGATGCAGTTTCAACAGCTGCACAGGAGGCTAAGAACCCTAAGAAAGACATGCCTATTGGTATTCTTGGTTCATTAGCTATTTGTACTGTGCTTTATATCCTGTTCTCGTGGGTACTTACAGGCGTTGCTCCTTATACCGATTTTATGCACGCAGGTAAAGAGGCTTCCGTAGCTTATGCCATTAGTACTTATATGCACGGTTATGGATGGTTATCTACACTGGTTACCATTGCTATTCTGGCAGGCTTCTCGTCAGTTATCCTGGTGATGCTGATGGGCCAGTCACGCGTGTTCTATACCATGTCGTCAGACGGTCTGCTTCCAAAAGTATTCAGCGATCTTCATCCAAAATTCCGTACGCCGTACAAAAGCAATATGATCTTGTTTGTGTTTGTAGGTCTGTTCGCCGCTTTCCTTCCAGAAAGCGTTGCGGGCGATCTTACCTCGGTAGGTACGTTGTTTGCATTCGTGCTGGTATGTATCGGCGTAATTATTCTTCGTAAAAAAGATCCGGATCTGCCGCGTCCATTCAAAACACCATTAGTGCCATTAGTGCCTATTTTGGGTATCCTTGTGTGTGCCGGTATGATCGCCGGTTTGCCGCGCGATACTCAATTAGCCGCATTAGCGTGGATGGTGATTGGCCTGCTGATCTATTTTGGCTACAGCCGCAAAAATAGTAAGCTGGGAACCGCAGGTGATGCATTACCAAGGGCATCAGACTTCGAAAAATTGAAATAAACTAAACAAACTAACTAAATAACCAGTAAGGTTCCGATATTTGTCGGGACCTTTTTTTGTTTATCTGCACCTATGATCACTTCTGTTAATATCGAAGATCGCGAAAGTTTCCAACATTTATTACTGCAGCTCTCACCAGACAATCCTGCAAAATGGGGATTGATGAACGCCCAGCAAATGGTAGAACACATGGCGGAATAGGTCGACTACACCAATGGCACGTTCTATACAACCTGTACCCATCCGCCTGAAGAGGCGGCCCGGCGAAAAGTACTAATGCTGGCACCTGACGTTGAATTTCCGAAAGGAATTGTAATGAATCCACCAACCGATGACGTAAAATATGCCTCGATTCCGGATGCAATTGATGAGCTTATGACGGCTCTTGGTAAGTTCGACGACTATTATAGTGCGCCCGGTGCTACGGCCGTTCATCCCGGTTTCGGCGTAATGAACTATGAAGAGTGGCTGATATGGCATAACAAGCATTTTACCTACCATTGCAGGCAGTTTGGGTTATTGCCGGAAGTTAATTTCCATTAAAGCAAGCGACACAACAATCCTTTTTAGTTTTCAAAGCCCCGGCTTGCACGATTCGCACCTAGAGACAGGGAAACGTGGAGTTTCGCAAACTATCTGTCTGCTATCCCGGCCCCGATGAGGCCGAATATTGGTAGTATCAATACCCAAAGGACGCGTAGTGCAGTAGGTACGTAAGACCGCCATTTATACGCCGCGGTGTATATCGAAAAACCCTCATCGTTGAGTAAAATACCCGTAATATTGAAAATACACCGCTTTATCGGTGCCTTTTTTGCTACCTTGTGGCATTAAAAACCAGCCGCGCAAAACCAATTAATGAAGGCCGATAAAAACCTGTGGATCTTAGTACTTGTATGCGTTATCAACTCGCTTGGCTTTGGCATCATCATCCCGGTTATGTACATCTATGGCAAAACCTTCGGACTAACCGGCACTACGCTCGGAATCCTGATGGCATCGTTTTCCATCGCGCAGTTTTTTGCCACGCCTGTATTTGGTTCCCTGTCTGATAAATGGGGACGCAAGCCTTTGCTGGTCATCAGCCTGGCCGGTACCTGTATTTCTTTCCTGATGTTCGCCGAGGCAAATAGTCTTTGGATGCTTTTCGCCGCCCGCATCCTCGACGGACTAACCGGCGGCAACGTATCCGTAGCACAAGCCATGGTGGCCGATACTGCCACACCGCAAAACCGGGCAAAACGTTTCGGTATCGTAGGGTCGGCGCTGGCATTCGGGATAGTTATAGGGCCGTTTGTGGGTGGCCTGTTTACAACGCTTGGTGCGCAGGCTCCGTTCTTTTTCGCAGCGGCCCTTTCGCTTACAGGCACCGTTTGCGCAGCATTCTTTCTCAAGGAAACCAATCCAACCGATAAGCAGACAAGGGCAAAGCATAACCAGCATTTTGAGTTCTCGAGTTTAATTACCACACTCAAACGGCCCACCGTAGGCACAGCCGTATTCATCGGCTTTGTATTAACCATGGCGCAGTTATGCATGGTAACCGGGTTTCAAACCTTCAGCGTAGATATCTTGAAAATTTCGCCTACCCAAATGGGGCTTTTTATGGCCGGTTTCGGCCTTTGCGGCATTATTATGCAGCTTTGCGTGCCGCTGTTCACCAAATGGATCTCGTCAAAAGCACTTATTCTCATCTTGTCTACCTTCCTCTGTTTTATCGCCATGTTCGTTTCTGGCTTTACATCATCCTTCTTGCCTTACACGGCTTGCATGTGTGTTTATGCATTGTTTAACGGTCTGCGTAATCCTATGGGCAACGCAATTATTGCCGATAACATTGATCATTCCGAACAAGGCAAGATCCTCGGCATCAACCAGGCCTATGCTTCCATCGGTCAAACGCTTGGTCCGCTCTCCGCCGGTTTAATCACTGTGATTTCCATTCACAGTGTTTTCTTCTTATCTTCATTTTATATTTTAGTTGCGTTCTTGCTGAGTTTTCGTTTAAAGTCGAAGGAGTAACCTTAAAACCCTAATGCCATGCATCCTTTAATTTTCAGAGAGATACTGTCTGTATCCATGATCCTTTTTGCCATTATCGATATCCTCGGCGCAATCCCGGTTATCATCCAGGTAAGGCAGCGCGTAGGGCATATCGAATCGGAAAAAGCAAGCATAGCAGTATTGATATTAATGGTAGCCTTTTTATTTGCGGGTGATGAATTACTGGCGATAATAGGACTCGACGTATCGTCTTTTGCTATTGCCGGCTCATTCGTGATATTTTTTATAGCGATGGAAATGGTGCTGGGCATCTCACTCTTTAAGGAAGAGATTCCTACTTCGGCATCCATCGTTCCCATTGCATTCCCGCTCATCGCCGGTGCGGGCACTATGACCACGCTGCTCTCGCTTAAATCACAATATCAAACTCAGAATATTATGGTAGGCATCGTAATCAATACGTTGTTCGTTTACCTTGTTCTAAAAAACGTAAAGTGGCTGGAAAAACTGCTCGGCCCGGTGGGTTTGGCTATTTTAAGGAAGTCGTTTGGGGTGATCTTGTTAGCTATTGCTATTAAGCTTTTCAGGAGTAATACTCATTTGTAACGGACTACCTGCGTCCTTGGATACTCGCTTCTCGCGATGACGCGGGTGGTGGCAATTTCTCTCTTGATTCCTGGCTGTAAAATAAAAAACGCCTCCCATTATTGCGAGGGCGAAGTATTCTCATACAGGGCGGTTAAAGCAATTTGCCGCTTTCGTGGCATTGCTATCCGCTAACTTGCTGTTCCCTAATTAGCAAGCTAAAGAACACTCCGGTCCCCGCAACAATGCAGAGGCGTATTAATAAAAATGTTTATTTGGAAACCGGCTGAAGGGCCGGCACAGGCTGATTTTCTTTTCTGCTCTTCCTAACCGCGACGCCAATCCCGATCACTCCAACAGTCGCAACCCAAACCCAGGCATGAGTGTCGATAGCCAAACCAGGATCGGCCTTGGCTGGGGAAATAGCAAAAAGTGAGCAGGTAAGCAGCAGCGCAATGATCGATAGTTGTAATTTTTTCATGATAACGTAGGTGAGTTTAACTCAATAGTATTTATTACCATTCAAATTGTATGCCCTTATGGGGATAGCGTAATAAATAAGGTTAGAAGCCTTGTGTACAGTTATTTACCACTAAGTAATAAAACAGGAAAAAAATCAGAGGAAAATAACCCAACCCCAATGGGTAATTTATTCCGCAAAAGAATGGTCTGAACCTTGATTTGCTTTATGAAGGATGAAAGGATAAGAATGAAGTGGCCAATAAATCAACACACCTACGCGTCGGCGCTAATGCATAATTCGGATGTAGGGCGTATAGGTCTTTCGCTCTCGCTCAAGATGACAAAAATGGCATAAGAATATTACAGAAGCGCCTCCTTCAGGAAGTCGCCGGGCTCAACCTCGCTACAAACATGGTATCCGCTTTGTTCTCATATCCCTTCAAAACCTTGCTATCTTCTAAAACCAGTCCCAGTTGTTTTATCATAAAATCAACCACCTCCTCATTCTCGGCTTTGAAACACGAGCAGGTGATATAAATTAGCGGTTTTCCCGGTTTCAGGTATTTTACAACATTGCTTACTATAGCTTTTTGCAGCCCCTGGAAGAATGCTATCTTATGCTCATCAAACTGACTGATCATTTCGGGCGTACGGCCCCAGGTACCCGAACCACTGCAGGGCGCGTCGAGGATAATGCCGTCGAAAGCATAATCGTGTAAAAGGAGATCGTTATTTTGGGTGAGATCGAGGAGCTTCTTTTGATATTTAATGATGCCCGCTTGCTGGAAGCGCTCATCTAAATTAGCAAGGATGGATTCCCGTATATCAGAAACTACCAGTTTTACGGTCGGCTCAAGGTCGTGGAGCAGGAGCGACTTACCGCCTGATGCCGCGCAGGCATCCCACCAGCCTTCCCATTTTTGAGGGTTAAAGAATTGCGCCGTTTGCTGCGACGAAAGATCCTGCACCTCAAACCAATGCTGATTGGGGAAAAGTGTTTCGAGTTTGGTGCCGTTAGGCAGCGCAATGCAGTTATTGCCCTCTTGCTTAAAAGTCACTTCCGCTGCGGCAAGGGTAGATTTCACCTGCTGCTCAGCGCCTTTATGAATACGGATAAACAGATCGGGCTGAACGAAGAACGACTTTAAAAAAGCGTCCCTGTCAATCCCTTCAGATGCACAGTCCGCCCATGGAAAAACGTCTTCGAGTTTAAACGCAGGGTAGGCCGTTTTCACCATTGCCAGCTTTTCATCAATGCCGAAATGAATACACGCCGCCCACTCCGGCTTAAAATGCTGCAAAAAAGAATTAAGCTGTGTGTTGCAAAGAAACTCCGCCACGAAAAGGCGTTCGTCGGCAGGTTCATCTGGCAAGGCAGCGCCCAGGCGAAAGTAATTATAGATTAACCGGCCAGCAATTTTGCGGTCGGTAGAGCCCATTTGTTTGTTCTGACGATAGAAGCCGGGTAAAAATTTGCTTAGAGGCGTCTCTGCCGGATATTCATCCAAAATACGTTGAAACGTCTTGAGCTGGTTTATTGCCTTCATTCTACCTTTTTCAGCTCAAAATTAGTGTATTTGTAGATGTTTACGTGCGTGTTTATCCATCCAACGCCCGGTTTTTTCGCAAAATGGAAATTGTTGTGCAAACCTCTGAAATCATCTCCCATTAAATTCTTTACGTCACCAGCCGCGATCTGCTTACCGAGATACAGACCCTCGTCAAAACCCTTGATCGAAAAATCAGACGGCTCAACCTTATATTCATCACGATACCTCCGTGAAAAGGCCATTACACCCGGATCCTTATAGTTAATATGATCAGCTGATGTGACATAAGTGTTCAGCCGCTGTAGAAGGTCTGCCTTAAGGAATGTAAAATTTACCCAGCTTGGGTGACCGAAAACCATAACCGGAAATTCGCTTGTCAGCGAATCCAGTCCGCGCAGCGTAACGTTTAAAAAATGCTGATTGGTAGCCGGAACGATGAATACATTAGGTCCGCTGGTGGTCAGTTGCGGCAATAGCGGACTAAGCGAACCGTGGATCACTGTAAGATAAATCACCTGGATCTGTTTTTTGCTCAGGCTGTCAATGGTTTTTTTGAACGGGGTGATGTAATCATTCTCCTCACTGTAACCAGATTTCAGTATGAAAACCTTCTTCGGCTTAATTTTGTCGTTGATATACCGCGCGGCATTCCAGGCATGATATTCCAACGGCGGCATCATGGTAACCAGCGCAGGGTTTTTAACTGTTGCCGGCGAGGCGGGGGATAATGGTGATACTACCGGTTGTTTAGCATTGCTGTAAGCAGACGTAAAAGCTTTTACATCATCCGGAAAAACAGGGCCTACAATCAGGTCGCTGCCTCGAATGGCCGGGTTAAGCGCCAAACTGTGTGCCTGTGCCTTTTCGGCTTTCGAATCAAAAACCTGCAGTTTATAGTTATAACCGAGGCCTGTAAGCGAATCGAGCGCCAGTTTAAAGCCACGATAATAATCAAGCGCTATATCAGCTTCTTTCAGTGTAACACTGGTGTACGAGGACCCAGCCCGTAAATGATCCAGCCCGAACGGCAACAAAAGTGCAATGTTCGATACCTTCGGTGCAGCCGGAGCGGCTTCCTTCTTAGCCGCGGTTACCGGAGGCTTTGCCGTTTCTTTTTTGGGAGGTGCAGCAACGGGGCGCACCTTGGGTGAGCACGCCGCTGCTACAAATGTTATCACTAAAAATATTAACCACCTATTCCCACTCAATGGTGGCCGGCGGTTTCGAACTGATGTCATATACTACCCGGTTAATTCCTTTTACGTTGTTGATGATCTCATTACTGATCTTAGCCAGCAGATCGTAAGGCAGGTGACACCAATCGGCGGTCATCCCGTCTAACGATTCTACGGCACGCAGGCAAATCACGTTCTCGTAAGTACGCTCATCACCCATAACACCAACCGATTGAACCGGTAAATAGATGGAGCCTGCCTGCCAAACCTTATCATAAACACCGCCGGCCCTCAAATTGTTGATATAAATTGCATCAGCTTCCTGAAGAATGGCAACTTTTTCGGGGGTGACCTCGCCTAATATCCTGATAGCCAGTCCGGGACCGGGGAACGGGTGACGACCTAAAATATTCGGATCAATACCTAAAGCCTTGCCTACGCGCCTCACCTCGTCTTTAAACAACGTATTCAGCGGTTCAACAACTTTAAGCTTCATAAAATCGGGCAAACCGCCCACGTTATGGTGCGATTTGATGGTGGCTGACGGCCCCTTTACCGAAACCGACTCGATCACATCCGGGTAAATGGTACCCTGACCCAGCCATTTCACATCTTGAACCTTGTGCGCCTCATCGTCAAACACCTCTATAAATACACGGCCAATAGCCTTACGTTTCTTTTCAGGATCGGTCAGGCCGGCCAGCGCATCATAAAAACGCTGTTTGGCATCAACACCCGTAACATTCAAACCCATGTGCTGATAAGAATCGAGCACAGACTGGAATTCATCTTTCCTCAATAAACCATTGTCAACAAAAACGCAATGCAGGTTTTTGCCGATGGCTTGATGCAGCAACACCGCCGCAACCGACGAATCCACACCGCCGGATAAGCCAAGTACCACCTTATCGTCGCCCACTTTTTCACGAAGCGCAGCAATGGTAGTCTCGATGAACGAATCGGGGGTCCAGTCCTGAGAACAGCCGCAGATGTCGACCAAAAAGTTAAACAGCAGTTGCTTGCCGTCAACACTGTGCGTTACCTCCGGATGGAACTGGATGGCGTAGGTTTGCGTACCAGTAACCTGGTATGCGGCAACCTTAACGGTATCTGTACTGGCAATTACCTCAAAATGCGGAGCGATCTTGGCAATGGTATCGGCATGTGACATCCACACCTGCGAATCAACCGGGATAAGCCTGAACAACGGGTTGTTTTCTTTAATATACTGCAAATTGGCCCTGCCATACTCACGCGTGCTTGATGGCAGCACCTCGCCGCCATGAAAATGCGCAATGTACTGTGCCCCATAGCAAACACCTAAAATAGGCAGCGTACCATGATACTTTTCAAAATCGAACGACGGCGGATTTTCCTGCCTTACCGAATAAGGACTGCCCGAAAGGATAATACCCTTTACGCTGGCGTCAACTTCAGGAAAATGATTGAACGGGTGGATCTCGCAGTAAATGTTGAGCTCCCTGACGCGGCGCGCGATGAGTTGGGTAAACTGCGAGCCAAAGTCAAGAATGAGGATTTTTTCTTGCATGGGCAAAGATAGGATTTTGATTTCGGATTTTTCGCGGGTTTTATTTTTTAGGGTGCTCAAGATGACTACGTCGTTTCGAATGTTCGATTTCGGATTGGATGTTCGGATTGATTGGGTGAAGCGATACTTAAACGCTTAGCCGAAACTTTATAACTTTATCTCAAATTTCCTTTGTTCCTCGCAATAACAGTAGAAAAAGAACATAACCGATATATAACCCCATGCCCACCATCCGCCTCGCCACCCACGCCGATATTCCAGCCCTCAACCAGCTCATCGCGCTCTCCGTTCGCAGGCTAAGCACCAACTATTACACACCCGCGCAAATTGAAAGCGCTATTAAATATGTTTTCGGGGTAGATACACAGTTGATAACCGATCAAACCTATTACATAGCGGAAATAGATGATCAAATAGTAGGTTGCGGCGGCTGGAGCAAGCGCAATACGTTATACGGTGGTGATCAGCATAAAGACATTGTCGATCCTCTACTTAATCCTGAACAGGATGCTGCCCGCATCCGTGCATTTTTTGTTCATCCCGATTTTGCGCGTCGTGGTATTGGCACACTGATTATAAACGTTTGTGAAGCTGCTGCAAAGAATGAATGCTTTAAAAGTTTTGAGCTTGGGGCAACATTGCCCGGTGTGCCGCTTTATGAAGTAATGGGCTACCGGCCGATAGAAAGAATAGATGTACAACTACCCGATGGGGAAATGTTAGGTATTGTGAAAATGAGGAAAGGGTAGCAGTAGATAAGACTTACGAAGTTTTTAAAACTTCGTAAGTCTGTATAAAGGGTTATTAAAACGCAAATCCAACGTTCAAGCTCGACGTGCTGGTTCTTAAAGCAGAACCCGGATTGTCTTTTACGATATCAGAAATGCCGCCTTGCCCGTGCAGTTCTATAAACAGCTTGGTATTGTTGCTAACCGGGAATTTAATGCCTATACCTAATGCAACACCTGCATCAGTTGTGTTGAACAGGTCCTTCACATCTGCGCCGCCGGCTGTTTCCTTCGCACTTGCCAAAATGCCAACGTACGGACCGAAATCAAGGAACCAGTTGCGGGTTCTTCCAAAATGCCAGTTGGCCATCACCGGGATAGTAATATAGTCCAGTTTGTAATCGGTGGTATATGCCTGGTTGTTTCCATAATCGATATAACCGTCGCCCCAACCTTTCTGATCATAAACTACCTTGCCCTTGATGCTCCATGCGGCAGAAAAAAAATAATCTAAGGAAACGCCGGCGTTGAAACCTACGCGATATTTGGAGTTGGTGTACTGGTCGGCTGTAACGGTTGAACCATTCAGGCCAACGTTAACGCCAACTTCAACGTCTCCGGCTCGTTTTTGAGAAAATGCAGCTGTGCAAAAGCACAACGCAACTAAGAGTGTAGTAAAGAATTTTTGCATAAATTGTGATTTTAAGTTTGACAAAGGTAGTTCTTTCCAATAAACGTTGATAGCTTTTGCAATATTTATTACAACAAAGTTGCTTTAGCGTTATGCAAGCGGTTCTGATACTTAATTTTAGGGGAGACCGGTAGAATACCGTAAGCTAAATCACGTTATGTATATTTGATCATTACTATCGTCAATGCTAAAAAAGATAATTCTCCTCCTGATTTGTGTTTCAACAGGTATTGCGGCAAAAGCGCAGGCCATTGATTCTGTTTACGATAAATACCTCGATTTTAACCTGGCCCGTTTTCAGGGTGAGAGCGATAAACTGCTGCAGCTTGGCGAAGCAGTTCTCCCGAACGCAGAAAAGCTGCCCGAAAAAACGAAGATCAATTTCTACTTCTCGCTGGGTAAGGTATATGAAGACAGTAACATGCCCGATAAAGCGCTGATCTACTACGAAAAAGTAGCCGCTGCCGTTCCAGATTATTACGTAGCGCACCGCGGCCTGGGCTATATCTATCTTGAAAAATCCAAGCAGCTTAAAAACCAGCTCTACAATCTGACGGACCCATCGCTCAAACAAAAACTAACCGACGAATACACTGTAGCTGCCCGCAAAGCCTTACCTCATCTCGAAAAGGCCCAGGCTTGTGATCCCAGCGACGAAACCCTCGACGAGATCAAAAGCTTATACATCAATCTGAAAGATGCCGAAGGACTAAATACGCTGAACGCCCGGTTAAAGGAATTGAGTAAACATTGTATTGATATTCTGGAGGATAAGTAGGGAATTCATTTTTTTCCTGTAATGACGGTTTACCGTTTCACGTCTTATCCGCTTTGGCAGGTTTCATCTTCTTCATCGCAGTTTTACTTTCATCGATGCCGCTGCCCAGCAAATAGCCCCATGGCTTAAGGCTCTGCACCCTGTCAAAAATGATTTTAAATATCGCCATGATCGGTATCGACAAAAACATACCCGATAAGCCCCAAATCATCTCGCCTAAAATGATCCCGATAAAAGTAACAAGTGCATTCAGCTTTACTTTCGAGCCGACGATGGTTGGCAACAGGATATTTGAGTCTACGGCATGTATCCCCACAACTGTTATCGCCACGCCTACAGTGTGCTGAACACTGCCTGTGGCAAAAGTTATCAGGCAACTTAAGGCAAGCGCCGAAAATATACCTATGTAGGGAATGAGATTGAACACCGCCACAATGAGGCCCAGCAATATTGCGTACTTGATGCCTATCAGCATAAATATGCCGCAGGCCAGGCAGGCCACCACAAACATTTCCAACAGGAGGCCAAGTATATACTGCCGCAGTATGCTCTGCGTGTTTTCTACTATATCATGCACAATAGCCTCATGATCGGTGCTAAATACCCATACAATAAAATGAAGCAGCAATTGGCGGTATAACAGGATAAAAAAAGTGAAGATGAGGATAAAAGCGTAAAAAAGCGCAAGCGAGGATATCGCCCCAAAGGTAGTCCCCAGAACATCCGCACTTGACGCCATTATTTTTTGGGTGGTATCGTGCACATAGGTCAGCTGTTTGGTTGTGTTGATATGAAATGCTTTCTGAATCCATTCAGACAGGTCGCCAAGCGACTGATTAACCTGGCTTTTTAATTGTGGCCAGTCGCTCGCCAGGTTGGAGATCTGCGAGCCGATTAGGTACAATATTCCTCCGATAAATCCCACCATCAGCAAAATTGCAAACAAACAGGCCAACGCACGCGGCAAACGCAGCTTACGCTCTAAAAACGACGCGACGGGAAATAAAAGGATAGCAAACAGGAACCCAAAGATCAGCGGATCGAGCATCTCCTTTCCCTGTACGATAATATATCCAAGCGACAGCAAGCCAATGAGGACAAGCGATAATTTTTCATAAAACGGGTGCGGAGAGGTTTTAAGCATAGGGGATAGTATATAGTTTTGCTATGAACGCAATTTTACTTCATTAGTTTGAAGATAGGTATAAATAGCGGATAATAGTTTTTAATAAATAATCTGTGGACACCCCGTCTTTTACGCTTTAGCCTGATCTTTCAATTTTTCGTCTTCAAATCGACTTATCTTAAGATCGAAATCTTGGCCTGTGTTTTGCTTAATAATTAATTATTTACCTAAATAAAAAACATTATGGCAAAGTATTCAGAAAAAGCAGGAGAAAAGGTTGAAAAAACCATGCACGAAATGAAAGAAGGCAAGCTTAAAAGCGGTAGCGGCAAAAAAGTGACCAGTAAAAAACAAGCTGTAGCCATAGGCCTTTCAGAAGCACGCAAAGAAGGGGCGAAGGTGCCTAAAAAGAAATCGTAAAAATCGGTAAAGCACTATTTGCCATTGCTGTAAGGGTTTAGTAATGCGTGGAAAGAAACACTAAACCCTTACAGCAATGAATGGTGAGCTATGTAATAACGCAATACTTTGCGCCTCTCTTTTTAAAGATGCTTATTTTTTCGTAAACGCGTCCATGATATCCATAAGCACAATAGCCTCATCGATAGAACATGGGTTTGGCCCCTCACCGCGGAAGTAGGAAACAATTTTGGTGATCATAGGCTGCTGAATATGCTCCGGATGTACAAAATCCAGCGTTTGCTCATCTTCGTCCGTTTTCCAGTGGATGAAGTTGCCAAAGAACGGAAAAGTGATCTTTCCGTTGGTGCCGATAATTTCGCAAGAATCGATGGCCTCGCTTTCTGCTACGTTGAAACACCACGAGCCGCTCACCACTACACCGTTTTTGAATAAAATTTGTCCCTGTACGTTATCATCGGCCGCACTATCGCCCGACTGATTAAGCGAGAAACCCGAATATTTCTCCGGTTCGCCAAAGAAAAATAGCATCAGGTCCAGCTGGTGCGGAGCGAGATCATGAAAATAGCCGCCGCCCGATAATTCCGGATGCAAACGCCAGTTGGCAGCCAATGCCTCTGCCGATTGGGTTTTACGGTATTTCCACATCCTGATCTGTACCGTGCGGATGTCGCCTATTAGTTTGCTTTCCAGCAGTTCCTTTACCTTCAGGAACATGGGTACCCCACGGCGGTAATGCGCAACCGTGAGTTTTTGTTCCGGGTACAGCCTCAAAGCTTCCGCAATCTGCCGAGCTTCAGCGGCGTTACGGGTCACCGGCTTTTCTACATAAACATTAAAACCCTTGCTAAGCGCCTCAATCGCATATTCTGTATGCGAAGCAGGGGGAGTAGCAATATAAATGGCATTGAGCCGCTCATCACGCATCATTTCGCCGGCATCGCTGTACCAGGCGCCAACCTTATGGCGTGCGGCATAATCGGCAGCCTTTTCAGCATCACGACGCATCACGGCTACAAGACTGCTGTTAAATACTTTATTGAATGCAGGGCCGCTTTTTTTCTCGGTCACGTTGCCGCAGCCGATAATTCCCCAGTTGATGGTTTCCATATTATTGCAAAACGTAGAGACGCGATGCATCGCGTCTCTACAACTTACTCTATTCAGACTTTTTCATTTTGGCTCCTTTCACTATCCTCTCAAAAGCCCCTTTTTAATTTTTACTTTACTTCAAAATGCTTTCGATCTTGCTTAATTCTTCTCCCGAAAACTCGATATTATCCAAACACTTTAGCGAATCTGCCAGCTGCGCCGGCCGGCTTGCGCCGATCAGTACCGACGTTACGCGCGGGTCTTTTAATAACCATGATAACGCCATTTGCGCCAGCGTTTGTCCGCGTTGTAAGGCAATATCATTTAGTTTTCTGACCTGATCGATGCGCTCACCAGTGACCTGGCTTTCCTGCAAAAATCCGGTCGACTTATGGGCCCGTGAATCTTCAGGAATTCCATGTAAATATTTGTTGGTGAGCAGACCCTGCGCCAATGGCGAAAACGGGATACAGCCAACGCCTTCTTTTTCCAATACATCCAGCAAACCACCTTCTACCCAACGCTCAAACATCGAATATTTAGGCTGGTGGATAAGGCATGGCGTGCCGAGTTCTTTCAGGATGGCAATTGCTTTTGCTGCGTCTTCAGCAGGATAGTTGGAGATCCCGGCATACAACGCTTTGCCCTGGCGAACGATCAGGTCGAGCGCCTGCATGGTTTCTTCGAGCGGTGTCTCCGGATCAGGCCGATGGTGGTAAAAAATATCCACATAATCCAAGCCCATACGTTTCAGGCTTTGATCTAAGCTGGCTACCAGGTATTTCTTCGAACCCCAATCACCGTAAGGCCCGTCCCACATGGTATAACCGGCCTTGCTGGAGATAATCATCTCATCACGATACCCGCTGAAATCGGCTTTCAATAACTTACCGAAATTCTCTTCAGCCGATCCCGGAGGCGGGCCGTAGTTATTGGCGAGATCGAAATGGGTAATGCCGCTGTCGAAAGCGAGGTGCAGGATTTTACGGAAATTTTCTTCAACGTCAACGCCGCCGAAGTTGTGCCACAACCCCAGCGAAACCGCCGGCAGTTTTATGCCGCTCTTGCCGCAGCGCCGATATTGCATGTTCTTGTATCTTTCAGTTGATGGTAGATAGGTCATTTGGGTACTTTCAATGTTGAGCCTTAAAAGTAATGTTTTTCAGAAAGGATAGGGAATAAAATTGAGAATAGGATTTACTTTGTGCCCTGAAAGGCTTAGTTTTTAAAACTTTAAGTTTGAAAATGCGAAGACCACGCGAGCGTCATTGCCGTATAAGGCTTCAGCAGGGGCTCTCACAGAGGAACCTGTGCTGTAGAATTTTCTAAACCAACGACAAAGGCAGCGCCTCTATATTATTTTCTATCATCTGTTCCTTAGCCCAGTCGCGCAGTTGCGCTAAAAGCGGCAATAGTTTCAGGCCGCTGCCGCTCAGCGTATATTCAACTCTTGGTGGCACTTCAATAAATACAGTCCTGATGATCAGCCCGTCTTCTTCCAGTTCCCGCAGCACCTGGGTGAGCATTTTCGGGGTGATGCCGGTCACGGTTTTTCGTAGTTCACCATACCTTAGTTTGCCGTCGCGCAGCCGCCACAACACGCGCCCTTTATACTTCCCGCCAATGCGCTGAAAAGCGTAATCTATCCCGCATTTGGGCAATAACTTTTTATTTAGTTGGGTCATAATCGAAAATTAATCTCTCTGACAAACAGCACAGTACCTTTTTTGTAAGCAGGTTACAAATTTGTACCTACTTGACAAATGTATATATCGGCAGCTACTTTTGACGCATGAAAAGAACGCTGATCATCATTTTTTTACTGGCAGGTGTCCGTACAGTATCCGCACAGAACCACATTAATATAACAGGGACATACCGCCTGGTTAGTGTCGACAACATCGACAAGGCCGGAAATCGTACGCATCTTTACGGCGACAATCCGCAGGGGCTGTTAATATTTGACGAAAAAGGAAATTACACCCTGCAGATCATGAGCGCCGGCCGCCCCAATTTTGCAACTGCCGACAAAAGCAAAGGGACTGTTGACGAAAACCGGGCGGCAGTAAAAGGATGCAATACTCATTTCGGCACCTATGCGATAGATGAAGCGGTTAAAACTATAACCTTCAACATTGCCACAGCCTCATTCCCCAATTGGGAAGGTACCCAACAAAAACGACCGTTTACATTAAATGATGGCATTTTTAAATATGTTGTCCCTGCACCGACAACGGGTAACGGCGTAACCGGAGAAGTGGTTTGGAAGAGGATGGAGTAATTGACAAAGTGAGCGCGCCGGCCACCATTTGAATACACCTGCAGTTATCTAATAATCTATAAAAAATCGTTTAAATTCGGGTTCACACCACTTCTGCAACTACAAACGTGCTGCCACCAACAAAAACCAGATCATCATCTTCGGCATTTTGCTGAGCGGCATCCAGTGCTTCCCTAACAGAGTTGTAAGGCTTACCATCCAGTCCAAATCCGGCGGCCTTCAACCAGAGTGTATTGGCGTCCAGTCCTCTCGGGATGTCCGGCTTACAGAAATAGTAACGCGCATCCGTAGGTAAAATGGTGAGTATCTTGCTGATGTCCTTATCATTTACCATACCCAGCACAAAATGCAGCTTGTGGTATTTTACCGCGGCAATGTTTCGCAGCACCTCGTCCATACCTTCAGGATTATGGCCGGTATCGCAAATGGTAAGCGGCATTAGGTTTAAAATTTCCCAGCGTCCATGCAAGCCAGTCAGTATTTTTACTTGTTGTAAAGCTGTGGCAATATGTTCATCAGTTATAACAAAACCCTGCTGCCGCAATTCATCGACAGCGCAAAGCACGGTTTTTATATTTTTAAGCTGATAGGAACCGGTGAGGTCGAGTTGGAGGTTAGAGATAACAGATTGGTGATTAGGGTTTGGAGTTTTTCTGTCGACCTTTATATTGAGCAATTCATTATTGGGCGGTTTTTGCTCATCACTAATTTCTGGCCTCCAATCTCTAATCTTTACATCAAATACCTCCGATGCAAAAGTTATTTCCGAACCGGTTTGTTTTGCTTTTTCTATAAATACAGGCGCAACCTCTTCCTGGTATTCGCCGATGATCACCGGTACTCCCCGCTTGATGATCCCTGCCTTTTCCCCTGCTATCAGTTGTAATGTATCACCAAGAATATTCATGTGATCCCAGCCGATGTTGGTGATGACGGATAGAAGCGGGGTAATAATATTGGTCGAATCCAGCCTGCCGCCTAAACCCACCTCAACTATGGCAATATCAATCTGCTCTTTTGCAAAAGCATCAAAGGCCAGTCCTACAGTCATTTCGAAGAATGACGGGCGGATCTCGTCGAAATCAGCACGATGCTCGGCAACAAAATCGATCACCGTTTTCTCACTGATCATTTCGCCGTTAATACGGATGCGCTCCCTGAAATCCTTTAAGTGCGGTGACGTGTATAGCCCTGTTTTATATCCCGCTGTTTGTAAAATAGCCGCCAGCATGTGCGATGTAGAGCCCTTTCCGTTGGTACCGCCCACGTGTACGCTTTTGAATTTATGCTGCGGATCGTCCAAACGCTTACAAAGCTCAATTGTATTGTGCAGATCAGCCTTATAGGCTGACGCCCCATCGCGCGTAAATAAAGGCAGTTGGCTGTATAGGTATTGGATGGTTTTTGAGTAGTTCATAGTTGATGGTTGATGGTTCATGGCACATCATGCGATGACACAAAAATTTCACCCTCCTCGTTATCTTGAGTTATATCGAAAGATCTTATTCGCTATGCATCCGGGCAATGCATGACGACGAGATTACTTCGTACCGCGCAATGACAAACGGGGCATATGACAATGCAAATGTAAAGTAACCGGAATAAAATTTTGAGAGAAAGAATAAACAAGTAACAAATCACAATAATTCTCCGGCGGCTATGATCTATGAACCATCAACTATGAACCAAAAAACATCAATCCACCTTAAACCTGAAGGTATATTGCCCTTTCTGATTCCCCGAAGCCGGGCTCGACGAAGTAAATTTGGTACTTTTTATAGCGCTGATGCAGCTCTCTATCAAACTCAGATCGGCGCGTGTTTTGGAACGATTGGCAGATGCCGATATTACATTACCACCGGGATCAACCACAAAATCGATCACCACGACGCCCGGTACCCTGTTTACGTTCTGCGGATCAGGCGCGCTTACAAACGACCAGTTGGGCATGTTCAAACCATTCCCCGAACCGCCTTTTCCGTAATTATCGCTCAGCGTCGAGCCGTTTTTACTGCCCTGGTTGCCCGGTTTGTCTGTCGTGCCGTCGCCCTCGCCCGCTCCTTTGTTGGTAGCGCCTTTGTATAAGGCATTCTGGTTCACCGTGGGTTTGGCTTGTGGCTTGGCTGGCTGCGTAGCCGTTACCGGCTGACTCTTCTTTTTGGGGTTCGCGTTTACCGCAGGGGCATCTTCCGCATCCTGGGTAACTACCTTTTTATCGCTGTTATCGTCCTGCGTTTTTTGCTCGGTAGGAGGGGCGGTATTCACCTTGGTAGGGGCCTGCTTGTTAGCTTTCTCTGCAATTGATGGCTCCTCCTTGCTTGATTGATTAGTGCCTGTACCCTCGTCAACCGTTCCGTAATTTACCAATATGCCGCCTGTGCCGTCTTCCTGCATCGGCGGGTCGCGAAAAACAATAAAATAACACAAAGCCATCACAACACCAAGTATAATACCTGTTGCTAAGAACGCTTTGGGATAATTATTTTCTTCTTCGTATGTAGTCATTTGTCAGTGGTCATTAGTCATTGCATGATTAGGTGTAAAGCCTAACCTTCAATCTCTAATCTCTACTTGGGTTCCGTCGCCAAAACCAGTTTAATATTCAATTTTTGCGCTACGTCCATTACCGACACTACGTCTTGTATGGCTACTGTTTTGTCAACGCTCAGTACAATGGTCAGTTCAGTAGTGAGCGATTTATAGCTGGCCAGCTCTGTAGGCAGGTCTGCTACCGCTACAACTTTTTTGTTGACAGTGTATTGCAGATCTTTGCTGATGGACACGCTGATGGTCTTTTTCGATATCGACTTGCCCGACGATGATTTCGGCAGCAGCAACTTCACCACGTTAGGGTTGGTAACAGTAGAGGCAATGAGGAAAAACAGGAGCAGGAAGAACATAATGTCGTTCATTGCCGACGTATGTACCTCTGCCGAAACGCCTCTTTTTCTTTTTCTTAAATTCATTTGCTCGGTTCTTCTAACAGGTCAATAAACTCAATTGCATCGGTTTCCAGTTTCAAAATCACCTTGTCGACCATCATATTCAGAACGTGATAGCACACGTAAGCTACTATACCCACAAAAAGGCCCGCTGCCGATGTTACCATTTTCACGTACAAACCTCCAGATATAACGCCCATGCTGATATTATCCGTCTTCGAGATATCATAAAAAATTTTGATAACCCCTGCTATCGTTCCAAGGAACCCGAACATCGGGGCAATACCAGCTACGATACCCAAAATGCCGATGTTCTTTTCCAGCTTGGCAACTTCCAGCTTACCCACGTTCTCAATAGCGCCTTCTATATCCTTTATCGGCCTGCCTATACGCAATAAACCTTTTTGCAGCATGCGGCCAAGCGGTGTATTACTGTTGCGACAGATAGCTACAGCTGATTCCAGGTTGCCGGTAACGATGCTTGAGCGTACCTGTACCATCAGATTCGATTCGTTACGCGATGCCTTACGGATGGTGAAATATCTTTCGAAAAATATAACGAGACCCAGAATCGCTAAAATGCCGATGGGGATCATAACCCATCCGCCTTTTATGAGCAGGTCGCCGAAGCGAAGTTCTTCTGTTGGTTTCAGTTGCTGGCCGGCCTGGGCTGCGGTATCAATTATTTTGTGTGCTGTGTCAGTTGCAGCCTGTATAAATAGTAGTAAAGTCATTTTAAGGGTTTATAGGTATAACGTTCGATTTTGGGTTGATCTTACCCGCCTTTATCAAAACATTCATCGCTGCCACGGCCTCGGCTTCCGTTTTGAAAGTTCCCACGTTTATTTTGAGTAAAGGGCCCGGCGCATCAGTTGATATACTGGCTTCAACGCCTTTGGCTTTTAATTTTTTAATTTCTGCATTTGCACCTGCCACCCGCCTGAAATTGGCATCGATTATTTCGAAATGAAGTTGTTTTACAGCATCGGCTGCGGGTACGGAGGGCGAGGTCACCGGTGCGGTCTTTTTAGCCGTATCTATCGGGGCGGGAACAACCGCCGTCTTTTTAGCGGTATCGGCAGGCGTTTCATGGCGATAAACGGTTGCCGACGTATCGGTCTTACGGGTTATTTTGTCAAGGACCTGCGGATAGAATTTAAAGATGCCAACTCCTATTAATGCGATAGCCACTACAGCTATTAGTATAATCATCCAGATGCTAAGGCCCCTTCTTCTTTCCACTTCCTCTTCGTAATACGGTTCTTCAACCACCGCCTCAACAGGGCGTGGATCAGGAGCCGATGTAGGCGTAACGTCGGGATTGGAAAACGCCGGTCTCGAAAACTGCTCGCTCATCGCCTGGGTATTGCCCTGTTTATTAACCGTAATAGCCGGCAAACCGTAAAATGCGGGGTCGTCAACTATCTTGTCGTTTGGTTTAAACATCAACTGGCTCTGCTCAGTATAAAACAGGCCCAAGTCGGCAAAAAGATATTTCCCCGCCAGTGCCTGCTCACGCAGCTTGGCCACAAATTTTTCTGCAAAGTATTTGGATGATGCCAGCGATATGTTCTTTTTATCGGCAACATATTGAGTAAAGGTATCGTCATCTTTTGGCTGCGGCACAAATTTCACCCGGTGATACGGTGGATAAAACCTGCCTTCCTTATCGTTATAATAACCGTTTACCCGCTCGCGCACAAAATAGCCCAGGCCCGGCACGCTTACTTCCTCGTGCTGTCCTAATAGTTCGCTTAAATAGTCGGCTAAATTCATTTTCGCTAAAAGTACGTTTTATTATAAAGTTTCAAATGTAAGCAATCATCGCAGGCCGACAAGTGCTTTGATTAATTTTTCAAATCGATATCTTGGTTGACTCGTCATCTATCCAACAGTTACCAAACGTTCCTATGGGAACGTAATTCGTGACCTTTGTTTTTCTACCCTCCAATCGTTTCGCTGAAACGAGGCGGATTTGTCATTCCTTAAAGAATATTTGGTTTGTAGAATTGTTTCTTACCAACTGCTTCACCGGAACGAATTAAATTTCTTCATCCCATAGGGATGTTTGGTGGGTAGCAACCCATTGCATTTTCATTTACGTTCCATCGGAACGTCTGGTGAATCGCCCACCCGCTATTTCCTTAACCTCTCGTTTTTTGGAGAGGGTTAGGTGAGACTTTAAAAACTATATGTTACCCCGCCAAATATATTAAATCCGTAATCAGGATAATACAACCAGGTTGAATTGGTGCCGTTTAGTAAATTGTTTACGTGCAAAAACACCGAAAACTGCTTGTTGATCTTATAATCGGCCCCTGCGCTGATATCAGCGAACGATTTAACGGTCAATGGTACTGTTGTACCTGCCTGAATTTTACGATCCATTACCGAACCACGGTATAGTACCGTACCGCTGATAGTCAGTTGATCGGCTATTTTGAACGATGTACCGCCTATTAACTTAAATTTCGGCAGGTTCCAGGGCTCGTCAACGGTTGCCATCTGGTAGTCTTTAAATTCAACCCTGCCAAATACATCCACATCTTCTGATGCCTTGTAGTCCAGTTCGCCATTCAGGCCGCTCACGCGTGAACGACCGGGATCATAAATAACGTTAAACCTGTTGTAGCCGGTGGCGAAATCGAAATTGCTTACAAACAGCGGCATGTTCTTAATCTCGTTACGGAACACAGTAACCTTAAAGCCTAAGCCCGGCGCAATGGTTCCTTTTACGCCCGCTGCTATATCCAACTGATCCTTCGAGTTTTTGATATCGATGTTCTGCCCGATGAATGGGTTAATCATTGACAATTCCTGTAGCGAAGTACGGTTCACATCACCTTTAGCCTCCACAAACAGGCGCACGTATTTCGGTACAACCTGCAGCTCGGCTCTTGCCGCCGGGAAAATGTTGAACCCGGTATTAAACCCAAACTGATCCACAATGTTTACACCTGCATCAATTTTGTAGTTATCGCCCTGGAATTTGATGTAAGGATTTAGCCTTACCAAACTGTTGTTGTTATCATAGAGGCTATCCTTTTGTGTGCTCAAATCGAGGGAGGCCGCTAAGCCAACATAGAACTGCTTAATGGTCTGGTTCAAAAAGCCCGACAGCACTACATTATTCTCTTTGGTTTGATAAGCATTGCTGAAGATGTAGCCCTTCAGTTTCAAGGCGTAGGTAAAATCGTTCTCCACATCCTGGTAATTTTTGGCCAGTTCCACTTCGCCACCTAAGGTGCTGTAATGCTGTTTATCGGTATGCAATACAGCGGGAGGGTTGTACAGATCAAACCCGTAATAATGATTGCTGTTGTAATTGTAAGTAATGCGACCGCTGATGTTGTTCACGTCGCCAACGCTCTTGCCAAACACGCCAACCTCTTCCTTTGCCGATTTTTGGTCCGGAAGTGATCCGCTTTGCATAAAATGCTTCAGGTAACCGCCAATTTGCAAAGCCTGATCACGGCCATTGGCAAAATAGGCTTCGCCGTAGGTTGTTTTCAAATTGCCCAACCCGGCTTTCACATAATTGTTGGTCGGTACCGAATCCTGCTCGGCAGGGCGTTTCATAGGCTCCAGTTGCTTAATGCTGGTATTCAGTTCCAAACGTTTATCAACCGGGGTATAGGTTAACGGCGCCTTAAACGGTGTTTTATCTTCCAGATCAGGATTCCGGCGAATCTTTACCGCATCGGCAAGCACAGGTTTGTAAGCTGTGGTCACCACAATTTCTTCCGACAGGTTACCGTTCACGGCGTCATCGCCTTTACCGCCTCTTTTTGTGGTATCTGCTGCCGCAGCTTTTGATATCGCATCGCCCAGGCTCGATGCGTTCTTCTGCTGAACGGTAATCACTTTTGCAGGAGTTGATTTTTTTGTAGCCGGTTTTTTCGCAGCTGGTTTTGCCGTAGTATGCTTTACAACCTTTGCAGATTTTGCCGCGGCTTTTTTGGCTTTATGTTTTGTTTGTGCAGCAGCAGGAACACAGTACAAAGCCATCACTAAGGTAAGCAGCGTGTATATATATCTTAATTTCATTGCTCGTCTCATTATTATTCTTTGTTATCCTGTTTCTTCACTGGTTTCTTATCATCTGCAGGCTTCGTGCTGTCGGCCGGTGCAGTTTTGTCGTCAGTCTTTCCACCCGATAGACCCTCTAATTTCTGTTTCGCCGTTGGGATGATATCGTCGTCGCCTTTGTAATTGTCTATTACACTTTGCAATGTTGCACGCGCCTGGAACACATCTTTCAGCGCCTCGTAGTTGTCAGCCAGCAGGATGAATGTTTTAGTTACCCAATAATCGTAGTTAGGCAGTTCCTTAATCAACTCGAAGCACGTTTTTTGCGAGGTCTTGTATTTGCCCTGCTCAAACTCTACTTCGGCAATATTGTACTTGGCCTCTGCGGCGGCAACTGTTTTGGTATTGGTAACGGTGTAATTAAACTCCTTGATGGCAGTAGTAGTATCACCCTTTTGCAAATAAGCCTCCCCGGCATATAAACCGGTTTTAAACTTATCCTCCTGCGCCGTTTTCTCGTTCTCGCGCACCAGTTTTACATAGTTCAAGGCGTCGTCAGACATTTCCATCTGCGCGTAGCAGTTCAGGAGGTTGTTAATGGCGAAAGTATAATCGGCCTTATACTCCGAGTTTGTTTCCAGCTTTTTGAGGTATGGGATAGCCTCGTTATATTTCTTTTGATTGAGATACAGTTTGGCCATACTGATGAGCGATTGCTCTGTGTATGGGCTGGTCCAGTCGTTCAATATAATATTGTAATCATTTACCGCCTCCGCTGATCTGCCCAAATTCACCAAACTCTGCGCACGGATAAACCGGGCCTGTTTTTCATATATCGGTTTATTCGGGAACTTATCATAATAGGCATTTACGGCGCCTACGGTACCCTGCCAGTCGCCTTTTTCGTAAAGGTTATTGGCGGCAGTGATCATGATGTTTTCCTGGTCGGCAGCAGTGTAATTAGCAATAGGGGTGGTGGCTGCGTAGTTGATGAACGTTTGTGCATCGCCTTTATCGGTGTAAATCTTCTCTACCTGTTTCAGGGCAAGTTTGGCTTCCTCGGTAGATGAGTAGTCTTTAATAACCCCTTTAAACGATTCTACCGCCAGCGAGTCGTTGCCCGCATTGTAATCGATCAAACCGATGGTTACCAGCGCACGCGATACATAACTGCTGGTCGGATATTTTTTAATCATGGCCTGCATGTCTGCCTTTGCCTGGTCGCTGTCGTTTTTTATGAAATAAGTATAGGCGATCTCGAACGAGGCGTCATCCGCGTAGTCCGAGTTAGGATATTTTGAAAGCAGTTCATTTAGTGTGCTGATCTTGGTATCAGGCGCACCCTGCAAACCCTGGATCATGCCGCGTTGAAACAAGGCATAATCCTGGCCTTTGGCATGGCGCTCAATAATGTCGTTGTAATATTCCATCGCCTTGCCGTAGTTCTTCATCACAAAGTAACTGTCGCCCAGTCGGGTAATGGCATCGTTGGTGGTTGCAGCGTCTTTCTCGTCGCCATTCAAAAACTTCTGGAAGTAAACGGTCGCTTTTTTGTATTGCTCGCCATAAAAGGCAGCATAGGCAAGCGCATAATTGGCGTAGTTGTAAACGCCGGTCTCGCTGGCACCGTCAAAATCAAGGAACTTTTCAAAGTTCTGTACCGATTCGCTGTATTTCCTTACCTCGTACATAGCCTCGGCCATCCAGTAGGTGGTCATGATCTCAGTTTTATGATCCACCGGGTTTTTCAGCGAGCGCAGGAAAATGCCTATCGCATTCTCAAAGGCACGTTCATTATAAAATTCCAGTCCCCGGTAGTAGGTCACTTTCTGGTAAGCCGCGAGTGCGCTCGGCGATTTATTGGGCAGTGGCTCCAAAATCTCTACGGCTTCCTTATAATTGTGCGAATTCAGCAACTCCTCACCCAGTAAAGTCTTCATTTCATTGGTACGGGTCGAATTCGGGTAAGTTTTCAAATATGCGCGGGTAGCATCCAGTGCCTGGGTGTTGAAATCCTGCTCGTATGATAGCTTGGCATATTGGTACAGCGCGTCTTCCTGCAACTGCTTGTCGAAGCTAAGCCTCGATGCTGCGAAGAAGGCATTGCGTGCGCTTTGCTTGTTGTTCATCTTCAGGAAAACCTCGCCAAGTGTATAGTTACCATTTTGAGTGAACACATCGCCCTGGCCTTGTAATTTTTCAAGTTCAGTTGCCGCCTTTGCAAAATTGCCTACTTTAAAATAGGTATAACCCATCTGGTAGCTGTCTTGCGTGTTTTGGGTTTTGCCATGATCACGATCCTCGAAACGGCCGTAATACTCGGCAGCCTTGTCATAATTTGCTTTAGCGAAGTACGATGCTGCAATAATGCGCAGCATTTCGGTTTCGTGTTGCTGGTGGGTGTTGTTTACTATCGGCACTGCATAGTTCAGCACATCGTCATAACGCTGATCGAGGAAATAAACTGCCGAGATATAATATGGATAGCTGTCTTCAAATTTCTTTTTGCCTCTCAGCTTTTCAAAGTTTACCAACGCGAGGTGATAATCTTTGTTCAGGTAGGCAATGTAGGCGAAGTAATAAGTGGCATCATCGGTAAACGGCGAATGCGTATTCTTTACCTCACTGAACAACTGCTGGGCATTCTTGTAATCGTTCGTCTCGAAATAAGCGTAACCTTTGCGGAATTTATATTCTACCAGTTGGCGGCCGCTCAACTCACTTGCCTGCACCTTATCAAACCATTTCAAGGCCTCGGTATACTTTTCCTGGCGCGCATAAGAACGACCGATCTGGAAATAAGCCAATTTGGTGAGCGGGTTTTCAGGATGCTCCTTAATGAAACGAAGGAACATGCTTTCGGCATCGTCATTACCCAGTTCCAGTGCACATAAGGCCTCGTAATATTGTGCGTTCTCTTTAATGAGCGATAGTTCCGATTCAAACTTTGGCTGAGTGCTGGTTTGTACCCGGTAGGCTTCAACCAGGCGGAATTGCTCTGCCGCAGCCACAAATTTGGCTTTCTGCAATAATTCAACAGCGGCATGATAGGTGCGCTGAACATTAAACGCCGGACTCTGCTGGGCACGTGCTGCTAAAACAAAAAACGGGAGGCAAAGAAAGGAGATGTATTTAAGTTTTATCATAAAGAGCAAACTAACGATTTGCGAAATTAGCTAAACCTTAACAAGGTATTCCACAATAGTAATTCACACCCTGTGGAGAACATTAATGGTAACGGCCTATAAATAATTTATGGTATGGGTGTTGAAAACTTTGAAAGTTGTTAACAAAGAGTGAACGTTGTTTAGCGGGGGTAAATAAAATTCTCGAACCGGGATTTGGGGAGATTTGATAGAATTTGGGATGACTATCAACGGGCGCTTAATCCCCGTTCAGATACTACTCATCATCCAAAAACGTTATCTTTAAATAATGATCAAAAGCTATCTTCTCCTCATAATTGCCCTAATTTCATTCTCTTCCTTTCAAACCACACCTAAAACAATAGATCCCATCGTGCTGCACGACGAAAAGCTTGCTATCGCTTCAAAAGAATACTTCATCGCCAAAATAACCGACGAGCGTACAGACAAATTGCCAATAGCCACGCTCATCGCCGCATCGACAATCAAAGGAGCCCCTCCCAAATCATACACCGCCGATTTAAGGGGCGGCGCAGCAACGGCTATCAAACAATTTATTGCACAAAACCTGCCGCGAAACACATCGTTAAGGCCCATAGCTGTAATCCTGAAACAAATCAGTATCAAAGAAACCGCGGTCACCGGCAACAGGGTAGAAGGACATGTGACGTTGGTTTTCTCATTCGGCATAGACAGGGGAGAGGATCTGGATGTATTACCGCTTGCAAGTTATAACGGCAGTGCTGTTTACAACCGCGATATTACCCAAACCCAAAATATAGAACCAATGTTGCGCCGGGTGTTGATTAACGGATTAAGCTATCTTGATAACTGGATGAACCGGCAGGTGGCGACCAACATTAATCTGGCATATGCCGTTAAGGTCGCCTTCTCCGACTATGAGGATAAAGCCCAAGGTGACAGTATTTATTACAGTATCAAACGCCCGCTTACCTGGGCCGATTTCCAATCGAAGGTACCCACCAGTCGTTATGAAGCCGAAGTGTTTCCCATTCTCGGCTACGATGAGCATGCCGAAGTGATAAATGGGGTGGTTAACCTGCATCTTTCGGTCAAGGCTTGCCTGCCCAAAAGCGCTGCGTGGGCAAAACCCGGCGCACAAACCGCCTACACGCTAAATCATGAACAACGGCATTTCGATATCGTAAAAATCGCTGCCGAGCATTTCAAGCAAAAAATAAAGGCCCTCAAGTTGCCACCTGACAATTACGACGGCCCCATAAACGAAGAATATCTCGATGCCTACCGCGAAATGAACAGCCTGCAAAAACAATATGATGCCGAAACCGCACACGGCACTATCACCGCCGAACAGCAAAAATGGAATGAGAAAATTGACAGGGAATTAAAGGAATTAGGCGTGAAGTAGCAACAGTAGTAGTGAGGAGTAGCAGATATTGGTTCCAACAGTGACAACTGCCACTGCTACTAAAAGACTAATTCTACTTACGCTGCCAGCTGCATTTTTACGATATTCAGGAGGTCGTCGATATCAAATGGCTTGGCCAGAAACGCATCCGGTGCGCCTGTTTGGTTAAGTGAGGCAGCTACGTTATGGCTGGCAGAGATCAATACAACCGGTATGTCATGTGTTTCGAGCCGCGTTTTTATGTCTTTACAAAGCTCACGCCCATCCATGTTGCCCAGCATTATATCTATCAAGATTAGGTCGGGATGACAGTTGTTTATTTTTTCAAATAGATAATGGCCGTCAGAAAGTGTTGCTACCTCATATCCTGAGTCTTCTAAAATATATTGTAATACATCCAATATATCTCTGTCATCGTCCACCGCTAAAATCCGTCGCATTTTGGTAATAATTATAAGGGTAAATATTATAAGGTTAAATAATTAAAGGCGCCTATGCCGTTAAATATTTGTCGTATAAGCAAATAAATTTAAAACTCGCTAAAATTGATACAATTACTATACCACACTTTTTATTCAGAAATATCACTTTTATCAACATTTATATAACCAATACAAGTTTATACCCTTATTTATATTCAAAACCAGCTTTTTCTTTTGTATATAACTATATAATTAGTTATTTATTTATTAATACGACGCAAGTGCGCCAACGGCATATTTTTTATACTTATGTTCACATTTCTGAACTATTGTCAAAAAAACAAGTATTAAAAAGGACACTAATGTTAAACTATACTGTGACTCACGAAAGAGATTTGATATTTAAATCACATCTTTTTTTAAAAACACGTAGGATGATCTTTTGCATTTGGCGCAAAAAAGTCTCCGCAGCGGGAAAAAGTAGGAAACCACTTTCATATACCACGGGCGGCGTTGTTGAAAATGAAATGGTGAGCCGCATTTTCTGCAGTTAAAATCTCCCGATTTGAATTTCTTTTTTGTCAAGGTTCCAGTGTAATTAATCGCTCTAAATAGTTTTTAGTAACAGAGGTGTAAAATAAATAAAAATAGTTTTGAAGCGGTGATTCCGGAAAATATCTGTTGTGTAACCGGAGCGCAAATTCATAGCAGCTTATTTACCTTTTCAACCAGCTCGTCAAGGTCGAATGGTTTGTTGATAATGGCATCGCAGCCATATGCTAATAACTCGCTGTTATCACTAATGTAAGCCGAGTAAATGATGACGGGAATATCTTTTAATTGTGCATGCGATTTGATCTGCATACAAAGCTCTCCGCCGTTGAAGCCCGAAACGCGATAATCCAATATTACCAGGTGGGGGTTAAATTGTTCTGCAATAGGAATAACAGTATCGCCGCGCGAGGTGCTGCGCACCTCAAAATCTTCATAAGTAAGCGTTTCATGAACAATATCCAGAATATCGCGGTTGTCGTCCAGTACCAAAATGCGTTTTGCCATTATTTCCTGATTAAAAACAGTAAAAAAAAATAAAAATGGAGTAACGGCTAACTATGCTACAGATCAATTACTGTAAAAACTCTATAATCAACGTAAAGCTAATCTATTTATTTAGTGTTAAATATTTAATTATTATTATAATGAAAATATTACGTTAGAAAGCTTCGCCCAGGCCAATTACCAAACCGTTGTAACCTTTGCTGAAACCGTAGTCTATCGCAACGTTAGTAGCCGACTTCTTATTAAACTTGATCCTGAGCCCCCCGCCGGCAGCCGGGTTGATATACGCAAACCGGTGAGTGTTCGGTTCGCTGGCAGAATTGAAATTTGCAAACACCACAAACCCGAACAAACCATCGGCGGTAATGTCGCGTCTATATTCAGCTTCGTAGTACACGAGACCTTCACCGCGATACCTGTTTTGCTCAATACCGCGCCCCGAGCGTTGATAAGGGTCGTTACCTATGCCGGGCAGGTTTAAAAATGGTGTGCCGCGGGTAAGGGTGGTCCAGTAGTAGGCCCACATGGCAATAACATTCTTCGGTCCATCGGTGGTGAGTGAAATATATTTACGGAAATCGAGGTAGATTGATTGGGCATTGTCGTTACTGCCCATAAAACCGGCATCGTGCCGGTAGATGAGGTTGGCAAACATACCCGGCAGCGGGTTAATGGAGTTCTGGCGGCTGTCATACACCATGTTAAAAGTCAGTCCCGACGAGAAACTGTGCGTATTTGTAGTGCCGTACGGATATAAAGTAAAATCCTGCAGTGGCACCGGGTTTGGATTATCATTGGTATTAATGCTGAAATAGTAGTCCATATTGATACCGCCGCCTATGTAAAAATAGGGTTGCACCCGCCACAGCAGGCTTTGATAAAAGCGGATATAATTAAAGTTGACGAGTAATTTATCGGCTTCGGGCCTCCTGCCGCCCTGTCCCCAGGTATATTGAGGATAAACCAGGAAACGGGTATCACCCTGAATGTTGTATGTATTATTCTCCAACCACACGCTCGAATGCACGGGCAGGCCATATCTTCCCTTAAAGTTTAAATAGGGTGCAAACGTTACGCTCGACAAGTAAGTAGTCTTGCGGTCGCCGAGGTAAAAGCCCGCAGTGGTAGAGGTAACCAGCGCCTTGCTGCCGCCAGGCACAGACGTTGATATGGGCAGGATCGAAAAATATACCTCCTTTTTCTCTGTGTTTTTTTTACGTGGTTTAAGTTTAAAAACCTTTACGGCAATATCGAGCAGGTCGCGCTGGCCTGTAGTATCGACTTTAATATTGGCTGTGTCTGATGGTGTTTGAGCCCATAGTGCAAAAGGCAATAAAATACAAAGGGTGGTCAGGAAAATTTTATTCATACTTCCCATAAAAGCGAAAAAAGGAAAGTATTGTTTTAAAGTGCATTAATTAACCATTTAATAGCTTGCCGGGAATGACCGGTAATGAGGCGGTCAATCCTTCAAAAAACCGGTTACCGCTGCCGAAAACTCCATATTCCTGATAGCTGTATTATGATTTCCAGGTACATAACTTACCGACGAGCGGGGAATGAGTTTATTCAAGCCGATCTCCGAACCGTTTTCCTTGTCGGAAGTTCCGCGGATGATAAGCACCGGAATGCGAATTGCGGCCAGTTCCTTTTTACTGGTTGATGGTTGCCATTTTTGCTGCAGCGCAAGGGCTGTCTCGTCAAAGTGCTGCGAGCGGATGTATTTTACCATATCGTCAACATCATGTAACGTGGTATCGCCCATCAGGGCTTTGTAGGCATGAACACGTCGCGGCCAGTCAGGGTTGGTATAAGCATCGCCCATACCGCCCATAATTGCTTTGTGCAGGCGTTTGTCAAGTACCATCACCCTCGATAAAATGATCGATCCGCGGGAATAGCCAACAGCATCATATTTTTTAAGCTTCAGGAAAGTAGCCAGGCCCATAATATCCTTCGCTTCAGCATCGTTTGAGTAACCTTCATCGGTGTGCGGCTTATCTGATTGTCCGTTGCCGCGCTGATCTAATATAATTACCTTATAACCTGCATTTAGCAAATCATTGTAAACTTCACAGTTCTTCCATCCCTGTCCCGTACCCGAAAAACCGTGGATTAACATCACAGGGTACCCTTCGCCCTTTACTTCGTAGTATATTTTTGTATTATCGAACGAAGTGTAAAAGTTGCCACCGGCCGTTTGTGCAAATAAATGCATACCGGAAAATAGCATGAGGCCAAAGGTGACAATTAACAGGCTTTTCTTCATTTGTTTAAGTATAAAATTCAGTGAATCTGGTTTCGCATCCTAATAACGCGAAAAAAATCGGGAGATTGTATCCTTTTTATCATTGCGAGGGGCAAAGGAATGACAATCAGATTAAAGCGATTAACTAAACCAACACCAACTTAATCACGCCAATCAACTACTTATGAAATCACTCATCTTTCATATACTTATCCATCCCAACCGGCGGTTGATATTTGTCATCCGGTTCAAAATAATGCCACAATAACGCTGATATTTTGCGGATGAACACCACAGCTTCATTATCTTCTGTCCACCGCTGATCTTTATTATGATTAGTGATAACAGAGAACACGTAATCGCCATGAGGTGCGTTCACCATTACCGTTTCCGATTTATAATCGTCCAGCGCACCCTGCTTAGAAGCGGTTTGTATATACGGCGGGATCTGCGACAGTGCCTTATCATCCCAAAAGATCCTCCCCATATTGCGCGACATCCGCTCGCTGGCCGCGGCACTCACGGCCTTACCGTCGCGGATCATGGTGAACAAACGGCACATCTCGTAAGGCGTGGTAACACCCCATCCATACTGATTCCTCATGGCCTCACGCCCCGCCACCCGCGAATTTACCCGCATCACCTTAAAGCCGTTCTGCTCCAGCCAATGGTTAATATAATCGCCGCCCACAAGTTTTTGCAGCCAAACGCTGGCCGTATTATCGCTCATGGTGATCATCAGCAGTGCCACTTTGCTTACTTCAATCGTATCCCCATCCCTAAACGAACCCAGAATATCCTCACCCTTATACAACAACGAATCGCGGTAAACCAGTTTTTGATTGTACTGTATTTCGCCTTTTTCTATCTTATCCATCAGCCCGCATTGTATGCTTACCTTGATCATACTGGCAGTAGGGAATAAGCTATCGGCATTAATAGCCGCCGTTTTGCCGGTTTTTAAGTTGTGCACATAAAGGCCTATCTGTCCGTTAAAGCCTTTAGCTGCTTCCTGCAATTTGGCGGTAAGTTTGGCATCGGTTTGAGCGAAGGCGGTGGAGGCGATAATCAGTAAAAAGGATAACAGTTTAAATTTCATAATAGGATGGGTTTAAATTAAAGGTAGGGAATTTCTTCCTGTCGTTACGTTGACCCAAATAGAGAATTTATTAAGCTGTGAAAAGCCGGGCCCTGTGCGATTCCCGCCCTGGGGGCTGCGACATGCCCGCAGCGAATACAAGGGGGTACATAGTTTGCTAAACCCCTACCTTCCCTTCCCCGGGGAAGAAATAGCGCAGCCCACTGCTGTTAAGAAGGCCGCCCACCAATACCGAACATCCACTGTATCATAACCGAACAAAAACCACTATTTAAATTCATAATAAGTAACTTATATTCAAAAAGTTACAAAATTGGCACCCTCTTAGTCGCATTCATTAACAATGCCACTAATGAACAAGTGAACCATTGAACGAATGACCCCATGATAAAAAGCTATTTAAAAACCGCCCTCCGCTTTTTGCTGAAAAATAAAACCTTCAGCTTTATCAATATTTTCGGATTAGCCACCGGGACGCTGTGCTGCCTCTATATCCTGCTTTATGTGCAGGATCAGTATAGCTTCGATAAGCAGCATAAGGATGTAGCCAGCATATATCGCATCACTACAGATCTTGGCCTTACCGGCGACAAGCACCATGGTGCATCATCATCGCCACCAATTTCGCCGGCTATCAAAAACAACTTTCCCGAAGTTGAATCTTTCACGCGGGTATTTGCAACCGAGAGTTTCGGCGTCAAAGAACACCTGCTTCGATATAAGGAAAAATCGTTTTATGAAGAGGGGGCCTATTACGTTGATTCTACGTTTTTCAATATTTTTAACTACCATTTTGCGGAGGGACAAGCTCCGCATGCGCTTGACAATCCTTACGATATTGTCCTTTTAAAATCTACTGCTGTAAAGTTGTTCGGTAGTGAGCCTGCAGTGGGAAAATTCGTCAATATTAACGATGGCTTTGGCAAGCATGACTTCAAAGTGACCGGCGTGGTTGATGAAAGGCTGGGCAAATCGCACCTGCAGGCTAATATGTTCATTAATATGAAAAGCGGATCGGGCATGGATATCGTGGTACGCAATAATGAGTGGGCGGGCAACAATTTTCTTTATGCCTATCTTAAATTAAAGCCCGGTGCCGATGCTAAAGCGCTGGAGAAAAAGCTGCCCGCATTTATAGACAAAAATGCGGGCGAGGAAATGAAGACATTGGGGATGACCAAAGTACTGCACCTGCAACCGGTAACAGAAGTTCATACCACCGGCGGCTATGAACATGAGCCAACCCAAACTTCAGATCCTTCGTTCCTTACTATATTAATGGTTATTGCCATTATGATCCAGGTAGTGGCTTGCATTAACTTCATGAACCTGTCTACCGCCCGTGCCTCCAAACGCGCTAAAGAAGTAGGTGTCCGTAAGGTAATAGGTGCTGGCAAATACGATCTTATCAAACAGTTTTTGGGCGAATCATTCCTGTTGTCGTTCATCGGCGTTGCCATCGCTCTGCCGTTGCTGGCGCTGCTGCTGCCATCGCTGAATAACATTACACACAGTAATATTCAACTGTCTGTATTTACCGATTACCGCATTTGGTTAATGCTGGCCGGGCTGGTGCTGGTTACCGGTTTTGTTGCCGGCAGTTACCCGGCTTTTTACCTGTCGGCTTTCGAGGCCATTAAGGTTATCAAAGGCAATTTTACCAGTAGGGTATCCGCTGCGGGCATTCGCCGCGGGCTGGTGGTATTCCAGTTTGTGTTGTCAATTGTGCTTATCACGGGTATCATCATTATATACAGCCAGCTTAATTTCATTAAGTCTAAAGACCTGGGGTTTGATCAGAACCAGAAACTGGTGTTCAATTTTTACACCGACGATGCTGTAAAACAAATGCCATCGTTAACTAATGATCTCCGCTCACTGGCTGATGTTAAAACTGTAAGCAGCGCCGATAATTACCTGGGCCAGTTTGTGCCGCACGATCATGGTGTTTACCCGGAGGGCGGTAACATGGCTACTGCCATTGATGCGCAGAACATCATCGTCGACGAATATTTCAGACAGGCAAATGGTATTAAATTACTTGCCGGTCACGATTTTATGAAGAATGATACCGGCAAGGTGCTCATTAACCAAACCCTGGCCAAACGTCTCGGCTTTAATGAGCAGAATGCTGTAGGCGCAAAGCTTTACCAGCACTACGGCAATCAGCCGGCAACCTATGTAACCGTTGCCGGGGTAATGAAAGATTTTAATTACAACTCCCTGCACGATGATGTGAGGCCGTTCATGCTGATCTATGATAATAATCCCGGAAACTTTAACTGCATGGTGGTATCAACCAGCAGCAAGGATTACAAAACGCTGCTGAGTCAGATTGGCGGCTTCTGGAAAAAAGACCTGCCGCAAGTGCCATTCACTTATACATTCCTCGATAGTGAAGTGCAGAAACAATACCAGGCAGAGATCATTCTCTCGCAGATCATCAATTCATTTACGCTTGTCGCTATCCTGATCTCGTGCCTGGGCTTGTTTGGCCTGGCAGCGTTCAGCGCCGAGCAAAGGAGTAAAGAGATAGGTATCCGTAAGGTACTCGGCTCAAGTGTTTCCGGAATCGTAACATTACTGTCGAAAGACTTTTTGATCCTGGTCATTATCTCATTCGTTATAGCAACGCCTTTTGCGTATTACGGCATGAGTAAATGGCTGCAGGCATTTGCCTATCGTGTGCCGCTGGCCTGGTGGATGTTCGGCCTTGCAGGCGCACTGGCAGCAATAATTGCGCTGATAACCGTAAGCTCGCAAGCCATAAAAGCAGCGTTAATGAACCCGGTGAAAAGTTTGAAAGCGGAGTAGGAGATTGGTGAGCCGAGATTAGAGATTAGACAGCGTGTTTTTATTATACTGAACGCAGTGAAGGATCTTATACACCTTGCATTTCGAACTATGCATTGGCGCTAATGTATTAACGAATAAGATCCTTCGCTATGCTCAGGATGATAAAATTCGTAAAAAGTACCACCGATAAACTAATGAACAAGTGAACCGATAAACTACCATGATAAAAAACTATCTTAAAATCGCGTGGCGCAATATCCTTAAAAATAAGGTTTACAGCGCGTTGAATATGGTTGGTCTTGCTGCCGGTATGGCGGTGGCTTTGCTCATTGGTTTATGGGTGAATTACCAATACTCGTACGACCGTTTCCTGCCTAACGGCGACCGACTGTATCGGGTGCGCCGCAATTTTAATAGTAACGGTGATACACTCACTTTTGGCTCAACTTCTTTGATGCTGGCAGAGGCCTTACGCAACAACATCCCCGAATTTGAGCATGTTGCCGAAGCCGATTGGGGCACCAATCACGGTCTCATCGTGGGTGATAAAAAGTTTTATCCGGATGGTTTACAGGTTGGCGGCGATTTTTTGAAGATGTTCCGCTTTTCGCTATTACGGGGAAATGCTGAAAGCGCGTTGAAAGAGCCGTTCTCCATAGTATTGGGCGAGAGTATGGCGAAAGCATTATTCGGTAATCAGGACCCTATGAACAAAATGGTGCGGGTTGACAACCAATATAACGTAAAGGTTACCGGCATACTGAAGAACTTGCCGGCTAACAGCACCATGCGTTTCAATTACCTCATTCCGTTCGCCTTTATGGAAGCGGTGCAAAAAGAGATCAAACCGCTGCGCACCAGCAGCTTTGCCGATAATGGTTTTCAGCTTTTTGCCGAACTGAAGCCCGGCGTAAGCTATGCGCAGGTGGCGGCCAAGATCAAAAACATAGAAAAGACCGAAACTACCAGCGTAAATGCCATGAACTCGAACGTCATTCTGCAGCCCCTGTACCAATGGCATTTGTTCAACGAGTATGTGAATGGCAAACCGATAGACGGCTTTATTCAATATGTGCGTATTTTCAGCATTGTTGGTGCGCTGGTGCTGCTTATTGCCTGTATCAATTTCATTAATCTCTCTACCGCCCGCTCTGAGAAACGTGCACGAGAGGTAGGTGTCCGCAAGGCTGTGGGTTCGCAGCGCAAACATCTTATTTTCCAGTTTTTAGTGGAGTCGACGGTAATTACGTTTATTTCCTTTTTGTTTTCGCTGGTGTTGGTGGAGGCAATTTTGCCGGCCTTTAACGCCTTGGCGGGCACATCAGTAATTATCCCGTTTGGCAATTTTGTTTTTTGGCTGATTATGGCAGGCTGCGTATTGTTCACCGCTTTACTGGCCGGTGCGCGCCCTGCATTTTATCTTTCGGCATTTAACCCGGTTAAAGTGCTAAAGGGTACTATCCAGGTGGGTAGATCAGCAGCTATATCCCGCAAAATATTGGTGGTAACGCAGTTCAGTTGTTCCATCGCGCTCATCATCAGCACGGTTGTAATTTACCGGCAAATTGAATATGCCAAAGACCGGCCTACCGGGTATAACACCAGTCAGCTGGTAACTACCAACATGAACGATGATCTTCCGGCAAAATACCAGGCGCTTAAAAACGAATTACTGCAAACCGGTGTAGTAACCTCAGTAACCAGAGCCACCAGCCCGGCAACTGAGGTGGGCGGCCACACAGACCTTGCTTACTGGCAGGGCAAAATTCCGGGCGAAACCGTTGAAATGGGAAACATTTACGTAACCAATGATTATTTTAAAACATTGGGCATGAAGATTATTGCCGGACGCGACTTTATCCGCTCCAAATCAGATACCGCCAGCGCTGTCTTAAATCAGGCCGCTGTTAAGCGATTGAGATTGAAAGACCCGTTAAACCAGATCATTAAAAAGAATGGCAGAGATTTCCGGATAGTTGGCATCGTAAAAGACGCGTTGATGGCCTCGCCTTTTGCAGCAGCCGACCCTACCATGTTCTGTTACGGCCGGGGTGATTACATGATGTACCGCCTGTCGCCTAACGTTTCAACCCACCAGGCTATCGAAAAGATTTCGGCCATTTTTGGGAAATATAGTCCCGCGTTCCCTTATGAATATACTTTTGCCGATAACGAGTACAACGCCAAGTTCAGTGAGGAAATGCTGGTAGGCAAACTGGCCGGCATATTTGCCAGCCTGGCCATATTTATTTCGTGTCTCGGTCTGTTCGGCCTGGCGGCATTTGTTGCCGAGCAACGCACCAAGGAAATAGGGGTACGTAAAGTTTTGGGTGCAAGTGTAACCCAGGTTTGGGTCTTGTTGTCGAAAGATTTTGTAGTACTGGTAATCATCAGTTGTATAATAGCATCGCCGGTCGCCCTGTACTTTTTACAAAAATGGTTGATGAAATATGATTACCGCATTGCCATCGGTCCGGGGATATTCATTATCTCGGCCGCGGCAGCAATAGTCATCACACTGGCAACCGTAAGCACGCAGGCCATTAAAGCCGCACTGGCTAACCCGGTAAAAAGTTTGAAAACGGAGTAGGGAAGTCATTGGGCATTAGTCATTAGTACGCTTCAATAACAAATTGAAATCTACGAAACAGGCTAATGACTAATGCCCAATTAAGAACAAGCACTAATGACCAATGACTAAAAGATGATAAAGAATTATTTAAAAATCGCTTTGCGGCAGCTGAATAAACAAAAGTTTTATGCAGCTATCAAGATCGGCGGCTTTGCTATGAGCATTGCCGCTTGTATCCTCATCGGTTTATATATCAGGAACGAGGCAAGTTATGATCGTGCCTATCCGGATGCCGATCGGATCTACCGCGTAGTTGAAAATTATGCGCACGATGGCAAGGTAGAACGGGGAACTGACTACCCCGCGCCGATGGGTAAAGCGCTTAAAGCCGATTTTCCGGAAATTGAAATTTCTGGCCGGTTGATGCCAAATTCATTGTTTGAAAAGGCGGGTAGTAACGAAGTGCGTGCAAGTAACCAAACCGAGAATGCCCATGAAACAGGTTTTTGTTATGCCGACCAGGAAATCCTCGACATTCTGAAAACGCCGATGGTTTACGGTGAGAGGAGCAAGGCGCTTACCGAGCCGCAAACCATAGTGATTTCGAAACGGAAGGCCGATAAATATTTCCCGGGGCAAAACCCGGTGGGGAAGATCTTATATTTAAATAACGACCTTAAAAAGCCTTACACTATTGGCGGCGTGATGGAAAACCCGCCTGCAACGGAGCACCTGCAATACGATTTTTACCTCACCCTTAAAGGGGTAGAGTTTTACCAGGGTGAGCAAACCAACTGGAATGCCAGCAACTACCCTGTCTATATTCTTGTTAAGCCCGGCACTGATCCCAAAGCGCTTGAGAAAAAGATCACGGCCGATGTTATTAAACATTACATGCTGCCTGCCTTAAACAGCATCGGCTTCAAAAATGCCGAAAGCGAACTTAAAAAGCTGTCGTTCGGTTTGCAGCCTGTTAAAGATATTCACCTTAAATCCTACGATATTCAAGATGAACGTGAAAACGGCGATATCCGTTTCATCTGGCTGTTTGGCGCCATTGCGGGTTTTATCCTCACTATAGCTTGTATCAATTTTGTGAATCTATCTACCGCCAAATCGGCCAACCGTGCTAAGGAAGTTGGTTTGCGCAAAGTGGTGGGCTCTACCCGGTTCAGTCTGATCAACCAATTCCTGGCCGAAAGTATGCTATACAGCGTTTTATCGTTCGTAACAGGTATTGTGCTGGCTGCGGTGCTGCTGCCATATTTCAACAGCCTTGCATCGAAAGAGCTGACTATGCCGTTTAATACTGTATGGTTTATTCCTTTGCTGATGGGCGCTGCCGTTATAGTTGGCGTGGCGGCTGGTATTTACCCTGCATTTTACCTGTCGTCGTTCAAGCCCGCCAGCGTATTGAAGGGTTCTATCAGCCAGGGCAGTAAGAATTCAATGCTGCGGAACGGTTTAGTGGTTTTCCAGTTCGCTACTTCCATTATACTTATCATCAGCACATTTGTCATCTATAACCAGATGCAGTTTATCCTTAACCGCAAAGTAGGCTTTGATAAAGATCAGATATTGATGTTGCAGGGCGCCAACACTTTAGGTGATGACGGCGTACGGAACATGAAACAGGATCTGCTTAAGTTATCGGCTGTAAAAAGCGTTTCGATAAGTGACTATCTGCCTATAAACGGCACCAAGCGCAACGGCAATATGCTGTATAATGAGGGGAAATCGAAGTTGGAAGCCGGTGCGTCGAGCCAGTTCTGGATAGTGGATAAAGATTATCTGAAAACCTTTGGCATAAAACTGGTTGAGGGGCACGACTTCCTGCCGCCGGGTGAAGGCGATCCGCAGGCGGTGATCGTTAATCAAAAAATGATCAAAACGCTGAGCATCAAAAATCCGATAGGCAAGATCATTACCCACGGCGACGATAAAATGCGCATCATCGGCGTGGTACAGGATTTTAACTTCGAATCGATGCGATCGGAAATCGGGCCTATTTGTCTTTTCCAGGGATTGAGTCCGTCCATTGTTTCAGTTAAGATCGCAGGTGGCAATATCCAACAAACTATTAAGAAAATTTCATCGATCTGGAGGAAAGCATCGCCATCACAGCCTATTCGTTATGCGTTTATGGATGAGCAGTTTGCCGCTATGTATGCCGATGTGCAGCGCATGGGTAACATCTTCACAAGTTTTGCGGTGTTAGCTATAGCTATAGCCTGTTTAGGCTTATTTGCACTTGCCGCATTCATGGCCGAGCAGCGCAGCAAAGAGATCGGTATCCGCAAAGTATTAGGCGCAACCGTTCAGGGTATCACCAGGTTGTTATCGATGGATTTTGTAAAACTGGTAGCGCTTGCCATCGTGATTGCATCGCCGGTAGCCTGGTGGGGAATGAACAATTGGCTGGAGGAATTTTCGCCCGCCTATCGCGCGCCCATCACCTGGTGGATCTTTGCCGGAGCAGGGATAGTAGCTATTTTAATTGCATTGTTTACGGTAAGCTATCAATCAATCAAGGCAGCTATTGCGAACCCGATAAAGGCGTTAAGAAGTGAGTAGGGGGCATAATGCACCTTACTTGTCATTTCGAGCGAGAAATCTTATGCATCCTGCATCCGGACTATGCATTCACGCTAATGCATAGTCCGGATGCAATGGCGTGAATGTATTAACGCCTAAGATCTCTCACTATCGTTCGAGATGACAAAATAGAAGATGTTGTAGAGACGCTATGCTACCACAGAAACAACGGCAGCATCCAAACCGGCGAAATATAAAACGGGTCGTAATAATAAGGCTGGTAATAATCAACCGTTTCCTCTTCCACTACGGTATAGGTTTCAGTAGTATAACCGCCGGTAGCGCCGCCGCCCTGGTTGCGGTTCTGCTCTTCCTTCATCAGGTCTAACATCAGCTGCGAACCTTGTTTAATCATATCTACCATCGCATCTTCGCCAACTTCTTCGGGTTTAATGGCGGTATGGCAAATCTCTTCTATCTCGTCCCAGGGCTCGTTCGACATTACGAACTGCTGCCAGCCTGTTTCGTCGGTGCCAAACCTGTTCTCGTTCAGGAACGACATGAAAACGATCTCTGCCGGATCAAGCTTTTTGAAGATGGCCACGGCAATACGCAGGTCGTCAAAACGCTCATCATCGGTAAAGTTGAACCAATCATCATCAGTTTCAAAATCATAATAGCTGGAAAAAGCAAACTCACCCTTCTCCAGATCCACGAATGAATACACATCATACACCTTCAGGTATTCGGTGTAGCGCTTCATGAAGGTATCGAAGATCTCGCGACCTTTGGCGGTAACTTTGTAAGCCTGGTTCGAGATAATGGCGTAACCGTTGCTGCGCAGATCGTTAAACAAAGGTTCAAGCGCACGGTCATCGCCGGCAAGGCTGGTTTGGAATAAACGATCAGTATTTAGCATCTCGTTTAACACAACGATTGCCCTGTAAGTCTTTATTTTATCTGGTGTTAAGAACATTGTTTTCTATTAAATTGAATTTACTAAATGGGGTTTGTTTAGTGTAACCGGTTATCTCCTCCTGCCGAAACTTCTGCTCCTGCCAAAGCTTGAACGACTTGAGCTTGACCGCTGGAAAGTTGAACGGCTTGAACTGCCGCTGCCGAAACCGCCGCTGCGTACCCTGCTGTTGGTATTACGAGTACTGAACGACCGCTGCGAACGTGAAGAATTACTTAAGCCGCTGCGGCTATACGTCCTCGACGACATTGACGACGACGTAGTTGGCCTGAACGTGGTATAAGTACGGGTGCGGGTATAGTACGACGGGTAATAGCCGTAATGATACATCGGCACATAGTACGCGTGCGGGCGCAGCAGGTAACTCATCAGCAAAAAATCGGTAAACGAGAACGACGAGTGGTAATAGTTGTTATAACCCACATAGCTTGGATCGCCCTGGATACTGAGATTGGCGGTGTTATTATTTACCGGGTCGACGTTAATGCTCGCCACTGTTACCGAATTAGAATTACTGATATCGTCGATAACTTTTAGCTGGTTGTTTTCGCCTTCGGTTACTTTCAGGTAATCGATGTTGCCATCTTTATCCAAGTCAAGGTTATTGATCTGGTTAGCTGGGTTGTTAATGGCTTTTTCCAGTGTTTGCGGATCAGTGCTATTCTTTACAAATTGTGCCAGCTTATTCACGTCGAAACCTGCTGCCACATTATTTTGAATAGTAACGTTATTTTGCTGCGGCTGGTTCTGACCGCATGCGGCTGCAAGCAATACTAACGGAGTCAGCGCTATTAATATTTTTTTCATGATATTTTCGGATTTTATAGATGCCGGTCGGCTGTGTTATTTTTTTGTAATTAGATATAGGCCGCCATAACAATGTTACAAAATCCATTTCAAAAATTTAAGGCCAATTTCCGGAATTCCCTAACAAATTGACTTTCAGATTCTGTTATCTTTTATTATCATTGTCGCCCGCTTATTTTAGCGCCACCAATTAAAACCAAAATTATTTAAGTTGAAAAGAATATTCACCTTTGCCCTGATATTTACCTGCTGTTTTACCGCTATGGCAACAAAAGTCAAAACTCCGCCTGTTCGTACCATTTTTGCTTATGGCGGTGGCTTTAACAAGCAATTTATGCGCTATGTAATTGCCCTCACCAAAAAAAGCAACCCCAAAATATGCTTCCTGCCTACCGCCATGGGTGATAATGCCAACTATATTACCGCCTGGTACGCGGCCTGTGAAGACCTGCCAATGCGCCCCTATGTTCAGCGTACCTATGTGGCATCGTACACCGATAAAAAAACTTTTGAAGAAAACCTGCTGGGCATGGATGCCATTGTTGTTGGCGGCGGTAACACCCTCAATATGATGGCTATCTGGAAAGCGCAGGGCATTGATACCGTTCTGCGCAAGGCGTATAACAAAGGCATTATCCTTACTGGCGGCAGTGCAGGCTCATTGTGCTGGTTCCAGGGCGGTACTACCGATTCACGGCCGAAAGATCTTTCCATAGTTCAGTGCCTCGGCTTTATCCAAACCAGCCATTGCCCGCATTATCATAGCGAACCTATGCGCAAACCCCTCTATTTCGAAAATATCCTGAAAGGTAAACTGAACCCCGGCTACGCCATTGACGACGCGGCCGGCATCCTGTTCGAAGATGAACATTATGTAAAATCAGTAGCCTGCGATGAAAAAAGCAATACTTACTACGTATCTGTTATCGATGGTAAGGTTGATGAAAAAATGCTGCCGGTAGGGGAGATATTGAAGTAGAACCGGGATCAAGCGGACTAAGGAATAACTATCTGCGGAAATTTTCCTTCACCTATGCCCTATGTCCTCACAGGTCGTTATGTTAGCGGTTGTGAGATACAGCCGCAGTTGTTTGTAAGCCGCGCGTTACTCCCACGCTTTATCAGGACGACAAAGTGCACAGGCGATCAACCGGAATCTGTTATCTTTACGCCGAATATGAAATACCTGCGCTGGCTGCTTTTACCTTTTTCGTTGATCTATGGCCTTGTCGTTATTATGCGTAACTGGTTTTACGATGCGGGGCTGTTCAAAAGCCATCGTTTTAATAAACCGGTCATATCCATAGGTAATCTCGAAGTTGGCGGCGCCGGTAAAAGCCCAATGACGGAATATCTTATTCGCTTACTGAAACCGGATTATAAGCTTGCCACCCTCAGTCGCGGCTACGGACGGGAAACGAAAGGATATTTGGTGGCAGAGAGCCAAGAGTCAGGCAGAAAGAGCCAGGAAGAAAGTTACTCACCACTCACTGCTCACCGCTCGCTACTTGCAACCCAAATAGGCGATGAACCCGCCCAGTTCAAACACAAATTTCCGGATATCACCATAGCTGTATGTGAAGACCGTGTAACAGGGATCAATAACCTGCTGTCCGATCACGATCTCATCCTGATGGATGATGCCTACCAGCACCGCGCCGTAGAGCCGGGCCTGAGCATCCTGCTATTCGATTATAACCGAATTAACGAGCCGCACTTTTTATTGCCAGCCGGAAATATGCGTGAACCCATGAACGGCCGCTGGCGTGCACAGGTGATCATTGTAAGTAAATGCCCGGCAACATTATCTCTTGAGGAAAAAACTGCCATTACTTATAAAGTTGAACCATTGCCTTATCAGCAATTGTTTTTTACATCGATAGCTTATCAACCTATAGAAACGATGACGGGAAAGCTGGCACAGGCGCAAATAGATAGCGATACTACCGTGTTTTTACTCACTGGCATAGCCAATGCGCAACCGTTATTGAAGTATTTGAATGGTTTCACCTCGCACATTCTTCATCACAATTATCCGGATCATCACCCCTTTACCCCGAAAAATATCAGTAAACTTGCTGCGGAATACGCTGTCCATCCGTCACAAAAAAAATTAATTGTTACAACAGAAAAGGATGCACAGCGTTTAGAAGAATCCTGGCTGAACGCAGGCGAACCGAACGCAGGTCTGCTGCCCGTTTTTGTGATCCCCATAAGGGTTGAATTTTTAGACGATAGCGGCAGTCAGTTTGATAAAATTGTTATTGATTATGTTAGAGAGCATACAGCGAACCACCGCATACATTAAAAGCCGCATTGGCGATTTTGAACCCGAAGTAGGTATCATTTTAGGCACCGGCCTCGGCGCCCTGGTAAATGAAATTGAGATAGAAAAACAGCTGATGTATTCCAACATCCCCGATTTTCCTATTTCTACTTTAGAGTTTCACTCCGGTAAACTCATTTTTGGATTGCTGAATGGCGTAAAAGTGGTAGCTATGCAGGGGCGGCTTCACTATTACGAAGGCTACAACATGCAGCAGATCACCTTCCCGGTACGTGTGCTGAAAATGCTGGGTATAAAAACCTTGCTGGTATCAAACGCGAGCGGATCGCTCAATTCCGATTTCAAAAAGGGCGACCTGATGATTATCGAAGATCACATTAATCTGCAACCGCAAAATCCGCTAACCGGAAGAAACGAAGAAGAACTTGGTCCGCGGTTCCCGGATATGTGTGAGCCTTATAAAAGAGATCTGATCAACAAAGGCTTAAATATTGCGAAGGCCAACAATATCACCTGCCATAAGGGAGTTTATGTTGGGGTTACCGGCCCTAATCTGGAAACAAAGGCCGAATACCGCTACCTGCGTATTATTGGCGGCGACGCGGTGGGCATGAGCACCGTGCCCGAAGTGATTGTGGCCCGCCACATGGATTTGACCGTATTTGCCATATCGGTATTGACCGATGAAGGTTTCCCGGAGGTATTAACCCCAACCTCGCTGGAAGAGATCCTGGCTGTAGCCCATGAAGCCGAACCAAAAATGACGTTGATATTGAAAGAATTGATAGCCGGTTTTTAATGCCAGATAAACTGAAATATATCTTTTTATTCTTGTGCTGTGTTTGCGCACAGGCCGCGTTGGCGCAAATTCAACAGGGTAATAATAATTATCCCGGCAGCCAGCGCCGCATTAACACCCGGGATACTACTACCACCGGAAAAAGACTCACAGACGATCAGCAGCTTGATTCTCTCCGCAAAAAAACGCAGCGAAGGAAAGACAGCGTGGTCTTCAATTCCAAATTCATCAGGGTAACCAATGAGCGTTTTCTGCGTGATAGTACGCAGCTTTTTCCGCTGGATACCGGCCTGTACAATTTTGAGAACTATAGCCCTCTGCTGCAGCCGCGTTCGCCTAAAATAAGCTTGGGAAACACCGGTTTATCCGCCCGAAGCTTGTTGTTCGAGCCATCGCACACCATCGGTTTTGAAACAGGCCTGCACGAACTTGACCCCTACATGCTCCGGCCCGAAAACATCAATTATTATCGTGCAAGGGTGGCATTTACCAATCTTTACCTGGTGGGTTACACGGGCGTAAAGGAACAACTGTTTAAGATCACCCATTCACAGAATGTTAACCCGCAGCTAAACGTGGGGCTCAATTTGAATTTTATTGGGTCGAGGGGGTATTACAGCAGCCAGAACGTGCTGGCACAAAATGTGAGTGATGTGAACGCGGCGGGCTTTGCCTGGTACGAGTCCAAAAGCAAGCGATATAACCTGCTGGGTAATATTATTTATAATAACCTGAAGGCCCCGATAACCGGTTCTATCCTTAATGATTCTATATACACCACCGGGTCTATCGACAAAAGTTCGGAGCAGGTGCGCCTGCCATCGGCTTACGAACAATGGGCCGGATCATCCATCTATCTTAAAAACTTCTATTACATCGGTCATATCGACAGTGCGGGTTCGGGGAAAACCAAAACCGTATTGCCCACGCAGCGCGTAGCTTATACATTCAAATACGAATCGACCAAGTATGAGTTTTTGCAAAACGGCAACGACACCTATAACGTATTCCCTGATTATTATTTTGCAACGAACCGGTCGAGAGATTCACTGCAGGTCACGCATCTGCAGAATGATTTTTCCTATAGTTTCTATCTCCGAAGTAAGGCCGAAAAGGCAAAGAAAAATGAGTTAAAGCTCGACCTTGGGCTTACGCAGGATATTTACAGTTACCGCCAATACATCAGCGATACCACGCTCGACAGGTATGGCGCACGTGTGGTGCGCCCGCTCAAACAACAGGGTACATCTTTCCAGGATCTGACGATAAAAGGCAGGTTGAGCTACAAGTTAAGCGACCGGGCCATGCTGGAAGGTAACGTGCAGCAAATTGCACAGGGGCGCGATTTCGGCGATTTCCTGTACGATGCAAAGCTAACTTTAGCCGGTGGTAACAAAACCGGCAAGATCATCCTGGAGGGCTATTCACAAAGCAGTACGCCACCTTTAATTTATACCGACTGGGTATCGAACCATTTTATCTTTCACGATAAGTTCAATAAACAAAAAACCACCAGCCTGTCGTTCTATTACGTAAACGCTCCGTTAAAGCTCGATCTAAAGGCGGAGTATTTTCTTATAACCGATTATCTGTACTTCACAGCACAGCCAAACGGCATTGATGCGCACCCCGCGCAGTTCGGGTCGGCTATCAATTTATTGAAGGTAAGTTTGGGGAAAAGTATAGCCTGGCGCCGCTGGCACTTTGACGATTATCTTGTTTACCAGAAAACCGATTACGAAAGCACATTGCGCACGCCGCAGGTTTACAACTATACCAGTATTTATTACAAAGTGTTGCTGTTTAATGTGTTGTACTCAAACATAGGTGTGGATGTGCGCTACAATACTTCGTACACCGCGCCATCGTACGCTCCCGGGCTCGGGCAGTTTTATAACGGTCCTAACGTAAGTTTCTCGTCGTACCCCGTTGCCACTGTGTTTTTGAAAGCCACCCTGCAGCGTACCAACCTGTTTGTGATGTACGATTATGCCAACCAGGGGTTATTCAGCAAAGGCTACTACACCGTAAACCGTTACCCACAGCAGGATTCTATGCTAAAGATCGGGATCTCGTGGACGTTTTATAATTAGAGATTGGAGATTAGTTAATTAGAGATTAGGAATAAGAGCAATCAAACCATTACTTGTTATTGCTTCGTTCCTCGCAATGACAAACTTTTATATGTCAGGATATTCTAACCTAATCTCCAATTAACTAATCTCTAATTAACCAATCACGTTTTTTGTTTCTTCTTCTTTGCCGCAGGGAATAAAACATTATTTAAAATGAGCCTGTACCCGGGGGAATTAGGGTGGAGTTTCAGGTCGGTAGGAGGGTCGCCTACAATGTGCTGGTAGTCTTCCGGGTCATGACCGCCATAAAATGTCCATTGGCCTTTACCGTATTCGCCGTGGATGTAACGGGCTTCGTTGTTACTTTTCATTTCGCCCATAATGGTAACGCCGGGCTTCAGCAGGCTTTTGTTGAAGGCGGTGGTCAGGCCCATAAAGCCCTTCACCACCTTGTCATGATTTTGGGTGAGCATACTCGGCACCACATCCCATTTCGCCGAGAAATCGAATAAGGTAAAGAAATCCCTTGTCCGCTCCACCTGCCGCGTAGTGGTTACATCGATATTGCTGAATTGGTGCGACATGGGGTTCATGTCCAGTGTGAAATTCTGAAAGGCGAACGTTTGGCTGAAATCCAGTTTAGATTGCGCGCCCGGATCGGCTGCATCGCCGTCGAACATCTGTTCGCAGATATCGGTATTGGCAGCAGCCAGTGCAATGTCGAAAGTATCAGTACCCGAACACATGGCAAACAGGAAGCCGCCTCCTGCACAGAAATCGCGGATGTGTTGCGCCACGGCCAGTTTCATCTGCGATACCTTTTTAAAGCCGAGCTTATGCGCCAGTGCTTCCTGGATATGAATGTCGTCGTTATACCATTGCTCGTAACGGAAGGCTCCGTAAAACTTGCTGTATTGGCCGGTAAAATCCTCGTGGTGCAGGTGAAGCCAATCGTACTTAGGCAGGTCGCCGCGAATTACTTCTTCGTCATATACCACGTCATAAGGAATCTCTGCATATTTTAAAACCAGCGTAACGGCGTCATCCCAGGGTAATTTGTTTTTAGGAGAATATACCGCCATTTTCGGCGCCTTTTCCAATTTAACTACATCCATATTTACCGACGGATCGGTTACCTCTTTTAAAATCTGATCAACTTTGGCGTCGGCCAGTACCTCGTAGCTTACACCGCGGATTTTGCATTCGTCCTCTATTTTTTTATCATATTTTAACATAAAGCTGCCGCCGCGATAGTTCAGCAGCCAGTCGATTTCTTCGCCATTTTTTAATGTCCAAAATGCGATACCGTATGATTTCAGATGATCCTTTTGCTCTTCGTCCATAGGGATTAATATCGACGCGGCCCTTGCGAGTGGTGAAAGCAAAAGACAGAAAGCAAAAAGCAGGAGTTTGGGCGAAAGCTTAAAGCTGAAAGGCAAAAAGAGGGGTGACTGCTGCATATTCAAATGTAACGAATAAACTCAAGAAGTATTACTGGCAAAACTTTTACCTTTCAGCTTTCACCTTTCCTCCTTTTACCTTTTTTAACTACCTTTGCCATCTATCTTTTTAAAAAATGAGTAAAGCAATAATCAAAACCGAAAAAGGCGACATGACCGTTGAGTTTTTCGACAAAGACGCACCAAATACCGTTGCAAACTTCCAGAAACTGGCAAAGTCGGGTTTCTATAATAACGTGACCTTTCACCGCGTTATCCCTAACTTCGTTATTCAGGGTGGCGATCCAACCGGAACAGGTGCAGGCGGTCCGGGTTACAAAATTGATTGTGAGCTTACCGGCGACAATCAATACCATGATCGTGGTGTATTGTCAATGGCGCATGCTGGCCGTAACACAGGCGGTTCGCAGTTTTTTATCTGCCATAGCCGCGATAACACTTCGCACTTAGACCGTAACCACACCGTATTTGGTAAAGTGGTTGAAAACGTTGAGGTAGTTGATGCTATCCGTCAGGGTGATAAAATTTTAGGAATAGACGTTATCGAAGAATAATAATTAGTGGTTGGAGAATAGAGATTAGAAATATTTTCTGCTCTTCAACTCTAACTTAAAATATTAAAGAGTTGGCAGTTGGACTGGTCACTATTCACCACTCGCAACTCAACCACTCACCATTAAAGCACATAAATGAATTTACAGGGAATTATAGCTGTATCGGGTAAACCGGGATTATGGAAAGCGCTGGCGCAAAACAAAACCGGCTATATTTTAGAAAGCCTTGATGCGCAAAAAACCAAACTGGTAGCAAACTTATCAACGGCCAAACTGGCTGCGTTACACGAAATCACCATTTTTGGAGAAGACGACGACATCAAACTGACTGACGTTTTTGAACGTATTAAAAACGCATCGTCTGTGCCGGATGCCAAAGCCGATGGTAAAGTGCTTCGTACCTTTTTCAGGGAAGTAGCGCCCGATCATGATGAGGAAAAGGTTTACGCGTCTGACATGAAAAAGATCATCAGCTGGTTCCAGTTATTGAAAGATCAGCCGTTCTTTAATGAGCCTGATCCGGCTGCAGCGCCTGCTGAAGCTCCGGTTGCAGCAGAACCTGCAAAACCTGTTGAAGAAGCTGCCCCGGCTGCTGAAGAAACGCCTGCCGCTAAGCCAAAAGCTAAAAAAGCCCCTGCAAAGAAAGCATAACGCGATTCATCGCATAAGAAAAGCCGAAGAGATTTCCCTTCGGCTTTCCTGTTTTATCCTTTTGTCACGCTGAGCCATTGCGAAGAATGACAAAAAGCTAAATTATAAATTAATCACAATTCACCTGCTTGCAATCCTCATCCTCAACCTCCGGTTCAAAAGTTGCATGGTTAATATCCATATGCTCCAGCCGGTGGCGCAAGTCTTTCTTCATGGTGTTAAACGTGGGCAATAACTCCGGTTTGATAACGAGGTGGGCAGTCAGCGCGTTTTCGGTAGTGCTGAGAGCCCAAACGTGCATGTGGTGTACATCAATCACGCCCTGACATTTCATTAGCTCTGCCTTGATCTTGCCAAGGTCCATTTCTTTAGGTACGCCGTCCATTTCCAAACGCAGGCTATCTACCAATAAACTCCAGGTGCCTTTCAGTATCACGATACCGATGATGAGCGACACCACGCTGTCTATCCAGTATATTTTGGTAAAATAGATAATCAACCCGGATACCACTACGCCAAACGATACAATAGCATCGACAGCCATGTGCAGGTAAGCGCCTTTTACGTTCAGATCCGTATCCTTGTCTTTCACAAATAGCCATGCGGTAAAAGCATTAATACCGATGCCGATAAAGGCAACCCACGCCATCGTTCCGCCCGAAACAACTTCGGGGTTCATAAAGCGCATAATGGCCTCGTAAATGATAAAGCCTACCGCCACGAACAGGATTACCGCGTTAAAGAACGACACAATAATAGTCGATCGTTTATAACCATAGGTGTATTTGCTTGTAGAACCTACCTTAGTGAGTTTAAACGCCAGCAATGCAAGCGCCAAACTGGCTACGTCGCTCAGGTTGTGTCCGGCATCGGTAAGCAGCGAAAGTGAATGCGTGATTAAACCCGCAACAACTTCGATAACTACGAATGCTGAATTTAAAATAATACCCCAGATAAAGGCGGCGTTCAAATGATCGAGCTTAGGTGCATGATCATGATGATGGTGGTGATGGTGCGAATGATCGTGACCTGCTGACATGCAGCAAATTTAGTAATTTGGCGGGGGAGAACCAAGAGCCAAGAATCAAGAACCAAGATAAAAAAACGCACCACGTCATTGCTTTGTTCCTCGCTATTACGTGTGGAGAAAAGTAACGCGCGGTTTTATCTTGATCCTGGCTCTTGATTATTGACTCTCTTCCTAAAAAAATATCAAATACAATATCCCCAGCATCAGCAAATACTTTACCGCATAATAGAGGTTACGGTTATAAGCTTTGATGCGCTTGCCCAGTAAACGGATAGAGTAAACATAGCGGAATGCCTTGTTGATGTTCCCGGTTTTATCTTCGCCCATATTTGGCGATACGGCCGCAGCCATAATAAACCAGCCGAAGAATTTATTCCAGCCGCGGGCAAACATCGTTTTTACCGGGCGCTGCACATCGCAGAAAAGAATGATTCTGTCAATATCGGTTTTGTTTTCAGCGTAATGGATATAGGTTTCATCAAAAATCACATCCTCGCCATCTTTCCAGGCATAGCTCTGGCCATCCACCACAATGTGGCATTTGTCTGAATTAGGAGTGATCAAACCTAAGTGATAACGGAGTGAGCCGGCATAAGGGTCACGGTGCATCAGCAGTTCGCTGCCGCCGGGTAAAACGGCGAACATGGCCGCCTTTATATCCGGAATACCTTTTAAAAGTTCGACAGTTTGCGGACAGTATTTCTTTGCCGAAGGGTGAAAATCATCATACCATTTCAAATAAAAACGCTTCCAGCCACGACGGAAGAATGAGTTAAACCCCATATCGTTATACTTGTCAGATCCTTTGATCAGCTCTTCGCGTTCCAATTGCAAAGCTTCATCACGGATGGTTTCCCAGTTGTCTCTTAGCGCACCTAATTGCGGAAAGTTCGATTGTTTGATATATGGCTGATTCTCCACGCCCGAAAATGCATACATGGGCATGTTGATGGGCGCCATGAAGGTGGAGTGGTCGGTTAGCTGGCGGAAAAATTTGAATCTCACTTTCCCCCGGTAATGAACAATTACGGTTGAAATGATCAATATATAGAACAGGATGAACTTTACTGAAATAAGTTCAAGCAGGATGGCGTGCAAGTTGATATTCATTGACTGCAAAAATACAGAAAGCAGGCATATAATCATTAACCGCAATTATTTTTACGGAGTACTGACCGAGGAGGGAGATTGGTCAGCCGGTTGAAAATCTGCTATTTATTGATGGTGATAAGGTTCGCCTTTAATGATGGTATAGGCCCGGTAAAGTTGTTCGATAAAAAACAACCTTACCATCTGGTGCGAAAAGGTCATAGCCGATAAAGAAAGTTTGTCATTAGCCCGTGCATAAACCGATGCGTCAAAACCGTACGGACCGCCAACCACAAACACCAGGCTGCTCACCGAGCCGACCGCCTTTTTATCAATATAGGCGGCAAACTGCTGCGAGGTAAATTCCAATCCTTTTTCGTCGAGTAAAATTACATGATCGGTAGGGGTGATGCGTTTGAGGATGAGCTCCGCTTCTTTAGTTTTTTGTTGGTCCTGCGTTAAGGCTTTAGTGTTCTTTAATTCATCTATTTCAATAATAGCAAGTTTAGTGTAATGCTTCAGGCGCTTTACATATTTTTCGATACCGTCCTTCAGGTAAGCATCTTCAGTTTTGCCAACAGAAAGGAAAGTAATCTTCATGTGGAGGGCAGATAATCAAATTTAAAAGTCAAAATTATAAATTAATGTATGGAAAAGAGAAAATCAACGAAATCAATAAATCATCGAAATCAACGGTTGAATGTTATAACTTGCATCCGTTTGCCCTGTAACAACAGCGACAATTGGAACGTCTATCAACCATGAATATCAACGAAGAATATCAACAGCGCACCGAATCGGCGCAACAGGAAATAAACAAATTTGCCGATCTTATCACGCAATATTCCATACTGCGGCTGGTGGTTTTTGGCCTCGTTGCAGTAGCAATCTACTTGTCGACGGCAATCGCCGGCATTGGCCTGTTTATCATTTTAATGGTTGTGCTGATGCTAACCTTTACTTGGCTGGTGTCGCGGCAAAGCTTTTTCACAGAACAGAAGAACTATTTCACTGCGCTCAAAGCGGCAATTGAAAACGAGGTTGGCAGTATGAGCGACCGCTCAAATATTTACAATAACGGTAGTGAATTTGCTGACGACAAGCACGGCTATACCGCCGACCTTGATATTTTTGGCAAAGCCTCTTTATTTCAATTAGTAAACAGGGCGGCCACCGCGCCCGGCAAACAAACGCTGGCGACATGGCTATCAGCACCGGTGCAAAAGGAGGTGGTATTGAAACGGCAGCAATCCCTAACTGAACTGGCCTCAAAAAATACCTGGAAGCTCGATTTCCAGGCCCGGCTGCTGTTTGCAAATGATGCTGCGGCCGGGCAATTCAAGGCTTTATTCAACTACCTGAAACAACCCATTCATATACCCGGCGAAAAGCTGCTTTCGGGTTATATCAAAGTAGCGCCTTACCTGTTACTTGGCGCTGTCATTGCAGCATCTTTTTATCCGCTTTTTACCATCATAGCGGTTGTTATCGCTATTGCCAATATGGGGATATTAACGTCGAAGGGTAGCTATATGATCAAATCTGGCTTTGTTGCCGATAAGATAGGGGCATCGCTGGCAAATTATACCAAAGTATTTAAGGCTATTGAAGACGAGCAATGGGCTTCGCCCGGCTGTAGCGCACTGGCGCAGGAACTGATTGCGGGTGGCACATCGAAAAAGATCAAGGAACTATCTGTGCTGGTAAAAAAACTCGACTATACAGCCGTTATGATCATCGGTTTTATACTGAATGTATTCTTCCTTTGGGCGTTGAAACAAACCATCGCCATCGAAAACTGGAAACGTAGTAACCGCCAGAATCTTGAAACGGCTTTCGAGATCATTGCAGAATTTGAGGCGCTGGTTAGCCTCGCATCACTCCGTATCAATTATGCCGACTGGGCCTTCCCACAAATAGCCGAAGGAGAAGGATACACACTGATAGTCAGAGAGCTTGCTCACCCCCTCATCAAGGTCGATAAACGGGTGGCCAATGATTATGAGCTGATCGATACTTTCAAAATCGACATCATAACCGGCTCTAACATGGCTGGGAAAAGTACGTTCCTGCGTACAGTAGGCATCAACACGGTACTGGCCCTGTGTGGTGCACCGGTATGCGCGACGGAGATGCAGGTATCGGTAATTACCATTGTTACCTACATGCGTATCAAGGATTCGCTGAACGAAAGTACTTCCACCTTCAAGGCTGAGCTCGACAGGCTCCAGATGCTCTTGAACGCCGTAGAGAGCAAGGACAAGGTTTTCTTTTTGATTGACGAAATGCTGCGCGGCACTAATTCGGTTGATAAGTACCTCGGATCCAAAGCAGTGATCGAACGCCTTATCAGCAAAAAAGGGGTAGGCATGGTGGCTACCCACGATCTTGAAATTGCCAAACTGGAACAATCTCATCCCGATTACGTGCGCAATTATTACTTCGATATCCAGGTACAAAACGGCCAGATGCTCTTCGACTATAAGATCAAGCACGGTGAATGCAAAACATTTAATGCATCGCTGCTGCTGAAGCAGATAGGGATTGATGTGGATGCTAAATAATTATCGAAATTGTAGAGACGCGATGCATCGCGTCTCCCGCAAGACAGGCCGCCGATCATCTTCGTAAATTATCTCTTTAAATGCCCGGCGGATTAAGACGCGATGCATCGTGCCTCTACAATTCCTCATCACTCGCATGCCTATTCCTACCACGTTATTGCAAGGAACGATGCAATCTCTACGTAGGTCGTTCCTGCTAATACATTTTTGCTAACATTGTCACTTATTATTCCTCCGCAAGTATCTTTGGTTCAATCCACCTATACATTCTCCCGCTCAGTTGCCGCGGAGGCTGTTACTTTTTCTTGATAAAAAGTAACCAAAAATCAAGTCAGCAGAAAGGCTTCTTGTCGCACAAGGCCGTTGGCCACAAGCTCCCAAAACCTCCCAGGGCTGGAATCTTTTTGCCAGGCTACCCTATCTTTTCATTACCCTGCATGCAAAAATTTCCTATGTCCTTAGCCCACTTCACAGCCCACAGTTTTGTCCGCTTTCCCCGAAGCTTTTCTACTGACAGTTCTAACCATGTACGTTTACTGATGTTGTGTTGTGACAAATAATGTTTAGTCACTCCTTATTTTTTGCGATAGCTTCATCGCCCAAAGTACAGCTTTCCTCGTGCGGCATCAGGGCTGAACCGATAAGCACAGACCTAACTAAAAGCACTACCGCACATAGGTTCAGAACGTAGCCGCGACTTTTCTTTTGGTTACTTTTTCTTTTGAGAGAAAAGAAAAGTGACTACCACTGACGGTCGTTAAGTACCTCTCCAATAATAGTAGCACTAGCAAACCCGTGAATATATTGGCGTTATTGCATTGGCGAAGAGATTGCTTCGTTCCTCGCATTGACGCACGGAGGAATGCGATTACACGAAGGATACGCAATAGTGTAAGGGGCTTTTCCTCCACAAAAAAGGCCCTCGCATTACTGCAAAGGCCTTAAAATATATAGTATAATTAAGGGCTGAATTATCTGCCGCCGCCGCCCATACCGCCGCCTTGATCGCCTTGTTTCATATCATCGTTGTTAACGCCTTTTTTCTGCTGATTAGGATTGCTGAAGGTCAGCTTACCGAAGCTGTAGCTAAACGTTAAACCAAATGAACGGAAAGGCATCTGGAAGCTGCTGCTTTGTTTGAAGCCGGGGCTTTCCAGTTTAGAGTTGAAACTCTTGTACTCGCTGAATGGCTGTATTGCGTTGATACCCAATGCAAGTCTTTTTTGCATAAACTGCTTTTTAGCGCCTACACCAAAAATGCTGAATGTTGGGGTTGTACCTTGAATGGTATGACGTGGCGAGTTACCAAAGATAAATGCTTCTGCAACATAGTCTTTTGGCAAGGTTAAGCTCGCTCTTGCAAATCCACCGTACTGAATATAAGTACCGTTTTGTGTTTGATCGGCGTGGAATTGGTCTGAAGCGCCGGGTTTATAAGTAAACGCGTTCACACTCATAATAATGGTCAGCGCTTTAATAGGATTAATGGTACCAAAAATACTGCCTCCGAGCGAGTTGTTGGTTCCAATGTTTTGGTAAGTTGTTAAAGTACCACCCTGTGCAACACCATCAATAATTACAGAAATAGGTACTGCAATGTTCTCTATCAAATTGCTGGTGTGCTTATAGTAGCCAGAAAGGTTCAATATTGAAGTTCCGATAAAGGAGTTGTAATCTAATTCAACCGTTTGCGATACTTCTGGATCCAGCCTTGGGTTACCCTGTGTCTGGCTTTGAATGCTAACCTGGTTAACAAACGGGTTCAGGAATTGTAAGCTTGGGCGGGTAATACGTTTGCTGTAAGCAAGCTTTATGGTCTCCTTGGCATTAAGCTGCTTTTGAATAGTCAGGCTTGGCACAAACGTATTGTAGCCCTGGGTAAACGGAGCCAGGTTCTGTGAGGCATTGATCGGTTCACCTTTAATATCGGTATTCTCGTCACGCACACCCGCCATAACCGACCATTGTTTTGGCAGTGTTACAGTGAATACGGTGTAGCCGGCAAACACGTTTTGATTATACTTGTAAACATTCGATAACACCGGGTCAAATACAAAATCCTGCGAATTGTTTGTGTCATCATAATAATCAGATGTACTGCTTATTCTTCTGAAAATGCTTTTGCCGCCTGCTTCCAGTTTAAGGTTTTTGTTTATAGGCAAAGTATAATCGACCTGAAGGGTATATTCATTGTTTTTGCCGTCCAGGTTGTTCCTTATATCGTTGAAAACAGCGCTATAGATGTTTGTGTAATTAGTTACACCGCTACCGTGGCTCCATTGCGTCGACAGGTCCAGTTCTTCGCCTTCTTTTTTAAACTTGTGGGTATAATCGAGGTTCCAGTCAAAGTTGCTGAACTCGTTATGCTGCTGCAGGTGATTGTCGTAAGGTCTTACAGATTGCGTTGATGTACTACCGTTGGTATTGAAATTAAAATCCAATAGCTTGAACGAAGTAGTAATACTGTTGAAGGCATTAAACTCGTAACCTGCGCTTACCGAGCTGTTAATGGCGTGGCGGGTTACCCTGCTTGTTCCATTGCTGATTGTATGCGTATGTAAGGTGTCTTTGTCTATCTGCTGGTCGAAACTGGTTATCGAAACCTGTGGCCATGTTAAGTTACCGCCTATATTGGCTGATAAGTTAAAACGGTTCTTGTTGTAATTGATATTGAAGTTGCCGTTATTTTGCCTTGTACCTACAGCCAAACTTGCCTGACCGCTTACACCCGAAACATTTTTCGATTTGGTGATGATGTTGATGATACCTGCCGATCCTTCTGCATCATATTTTGCAGATGGCGACGTGATCACCTCGATACTTTTGATCTGCGCGGCAGGTATAGCTTTCAACACGTCAGACAAGCTGGTTGATGTTGCGCCAGACGGTTTGCCGTTAATCAGTACACGCACGTTAGCGTCACCGCGTACCGATACGTTACCGTTAATGTCGACAGTTACCAGCGGAACTTTACCTAACAGATCGGTCGCGTTACCACCTGATGCCGTAATGTCTTTCTCGGCGTTGTAAACGATCTTGTCGATTTTGTTTTCTATCAATGCTGCCTGACCGGTGATCTGCACTTCTTTCAGTACCTTAGCACTTGGAGGAACTACAACGGTACCGAGGTTGTTATCCGGTTTGCCGGGAGTAGTAGTTACCGGATCGATAACTTTATCAGGATAACCTACAAAACTGATCACCAGTTTGTAAGACCCTGGCTTTACACCGTCCAGTTTAAAGTTACCCTTTTCGTCGGTGATCACACCGGTAATAGGGGCCTTGCCGCCGCTGCGGTATAAACCTACAGAGGTGTAATCCATGGGCTTTTTGGTTATGGAGTCGATAACAGTGCCGGAGATTTTTCCGACAATAGACGAGCCGCCGCCGCCACCCATACCTATCTGGGCATTAGCGCCCATAAAAGAGCATAATATTATTAATAATAAGTAAAAACGTTTCATTTTTGATGATTTTTGTAATTGGAGGCGAAAATAGATGAAATGTTACAGGCGATTTAACTTTATTTTAAAACCAGCGGCTCTGTAACAAATTAGTTGCGATTTAAATGTGTGTTTTTTACACAATGAGGGTGGATTGAGAAGAAAACTGTACGATTAAAAAATATCAAACGGGTGTCATGCTGAAGCTCTCGAAGAATGAGCGCAGAGCCTTTGTCTGTATGCACAGCAGGCGATGCCGCTCGGTGCGGCCCGCCCGCATGCTTCGAGAGCCTCAGCATGACACCCTTTTTATAGGGATTAAATTGTATATAACAACTTACACCACAATATTTACAATTCTGCCCTTAACCACAATTACCTTTTTAGGCGCTTTGCCGTCAAGGTATTTCTGCACATCGGCGTTAGCTAAAACAACATCCTCAACCGCTTTACCTTCCAGACTTAACGGGATGCTGAGATTTAGCCTTGTTTTGCCGTTGATAGAGATAGGGTAAGCGTAGTCATCTTCCACCAGATAAGCAGGGTTAAATTTCGGAAACGGCGTATATGAAAGCGTCCCCGCTTCGTTACCCAGCAATACCCACAGTTCCTCGCAAATATGCGGTGCATAAGGCGAAAGGATAATCACCAGATCCTGCAATATAGCCCTGTTGTTTGATTTTTGTGTGGTGAGCTCATTCACTGCAATCATAAAGCTCGAAACTGAAGTGTTGAACGAAAAGCGCTCGATATCTTCTTCTACCTTACGAATAATGGTGTGCAATGTTTTTAATTCGGCTTTAGAAGGTGCGGCATTGCTAACGTTGAAATCTAACGAGTCATTATTATGAAAAAGCTTCCAGAATTTACGCAGAAATTTAAATACACCCTCAATACCATTGGTATTCCACGGTTTACTTTGCTCCAGCGGACCTAAGAACATTTCGTACATCCTCAAAGTATCTGCACCGTAACGCTCAATCAGATCATCGGGATTTACCACGTTGAATTTGGATTTCGACATCTTTTCAACTTCAACGCCGCAGATGTATTTACCGTTTTCTAAAATAAATTCAGCCTCAGCATATTCCGGGCGCCATAGTTTAAACTTTTCGATATTTAACACTTCATTATCTACGATGTTAACATCTACGTGAAGCTCTGATGTTTTATATTGAGTGCGTAAGCCGTGTGAAACGAATGTATTGGTGCCGCGTCCTTCCTCATCAACTATACGGTACACAAAGTTACTGCGCCCCTGTATCATCCCCTGGTTAATCAGCTTTTTGAAAGGCTCTTCCTCAACGGTTAAACCCATATCCTTCAAAAACTTATTCCAAAAACGGCTGTACAGCAAGTGACCGGTAGCGTGTTCGCTCCCGCCGATGTACAGGTCAACATCTTTCCAGTATTTAATGGCGTCATCCGAAGCAAAAGCCTCACTGTTCTGCGCATCCATATAGCGGAACCAATACCAGCTTGATCCAGCCCAACCCGGCATGGTCGATAACTCGTATTCATTCCCGTGGTAGTTCCAACCCTCCGCACGAGCTAACGGTGGCTCACCTGTTTCTGTCGGTAAATATTTATCTACCTCCGGTAACACCAGCGGCAGGTCTTTTTCATCAATTAAATAAGGCAAGCCATCCTTAAAATAAACCGGTACCGGCTCACCCCAGTAACGCTGACGGCCAAATATAGCATCCCGCATCCTAAAGTTAACCCGCGCTTTGCCTGCGCCCAGTTCTTCCAGTTTGGCAATTACGGCAGCAGTAGCATCTTTATAATTCAAACCATTAATAAAGCCCGAGTTTACGTAAGTGCCTTCCTTAGTCGGGTCGGCCTCGGTTTCTATTTTTTGTATGTCAATGATCTGGATGATGGGCAGTTTATATTGTTTGGCAAACAAATAATCGCGCTGATCGCCTGACGGTACGGCCATAACAGCGCCGGTACCGTACCCCGCCAAAACATAGTCGGCAATCCAAATCGGCACCTGCTCGCCGTTAACAGGGTTAAGGGCATAAGCGCCGGTAAATGCACCCGAAACAGTTTTGGCATCGGCCATCCTGTCCAGTTCCGATTTCTTTTTGGTTTGAACTATGTAAGCCTCAACTTCGGCTTTTTGTTCAGGAGTAGTGATCCGGCTTACCAGTTCATGCTCCGGTGCAAGCACCAAAAAGCTCACGCCAAAAATGGTGTCTGCGCGGGTAGTGAAAACCTCTATTACTTCAGATGGGTTTGCCGCTAACGGAAATCTCGCCAAGGCACCTACACTTTTTCCGATCCAGTTCCGCTGCATTTCTTTTAAAGGTTCGGGCCAGTCGATGGTGTCGAGGCCTCGTAACAGGCGGTCGGCGTAGGCGGTGATGCGCATACTCCATTGCATCATTTTCTTTTGCTCAACGGGATAGCCGCCGCGCTCGCTGAAGCCGTCTTTTACCTCGTCGTTAGCCAACACGGTACCCAGCGCCGCGCACCAGTTCACGGTGCTTTCGCGCAGATAGGTAAGGCGGTATTTCAATAACTCCTCCTGTTGCGCCTGGTTGCTCATGGCTTTCCATTCGGCGGCGGTAAATGTTAAAATATCTTCATCGCACACGGCATTGATACCCGTCGATCCGTTCCGCTCAAAATGTTCAGCCAGTTTTTCAATGCTTTCAGCCTTATCAGCATCTTTATTATACCAGCTGTTAAAAAGCTGCATAAAGATCCACTGCGTCCATTTATAATAACCGGGCGAACTGGTACGGACTTCCCTGCTCCAATCGAATGAAAATCCAATTTGGTCTAACTGGCGGCGGTAGGTAGCAATGTTAGCCTCGGTAGTTATGGCAGGATGCTGCCCGGTTTGTATGGCATACTGCTCTGCAGGAAGGCCGAAGCTGTCGTAACCCATAGGGTGCAGCACGTTAAAGCCTTTCAGCCTTTTATAGCGCGCAAAAATATCAGAAGCGATATAGCCCAGCGGGTGGCCTACATGCAGCCCCGCACCCGATGGGTAAGGAAACATATCCAGCACATAATACTTGGGTTTGGTGGTTTTATCCTCAGCTTTGAAGGTCTGGTTATCAGCCCAAAACTTTTGCCACTTCTTTTCTATATCCTTAAATTGATAGTCCATATTGTTGTTTACGCCTATAAAGGCGCGAAATTAAGAAAAAGTATAGTTTATTGGTTGATTATGTTGGAGATTGGTGTGGGGCGATGACTTTTTTACCACAGCGCGCACAAAGAAGGCGCAGCGTTTCGCGGAGATATAGCTATTGGCAATCTCGGTGTCCTCTGTGAGTTTCTCTGTTTCTTTGCGGTTATTCTAAACGCAGGGTTTACAAAAGGTATAAAAGTGCCTCTGAATTTATTTTTCCTGCAGATACTCCACCGCTTCATCAATAAACTGTTGCCACACTGCGTCGGGCTGCCAAACGTTCTCTATAAATTGCTGCATTTGTTCAGCATTTAATTCTCCTTTGTTCAGCAGGTAAAGCCCGGTAAACGCTGATGCGCGGTAATTTGCTGCACAGTGAACCAGTATTTTTTCTCCGTCGTGCTGCTGCATAAATTTTAAGAAACCATCCAGTTCGCTTAATTGCGGATCATCAAATACCACGGGAATGGCGTAATAGTCAATCCCAAATTCTTTTACCAGTTCAGCTTCACCAGGCAGGGCATATTTTCCGGTAGGCATGGCCAGATTTATAATGGCCTGGTATTGCTCGCCGGCAATTTGTTTCAGCTGCTCTTGGGTAGGCTGCCCGGCGCAGGCCAGCAGATCAGATACCTTGCAGAAATTATAAATCATGCTCATCCGGTAAAGCTATAAAATATTGCAGTTATACTCAGGGGATATATAGATGTATAGGCCAATACTCGGAAGTTGCCGGGCTGCGCGCTCTTTGCAGCCATAGTCATGGCCCGGTTGTTTTGCCCATAGGTAAAACAATAGTTATCTGACGGTTAAATGTTATAATTATTAAGTATAGAATAATTTTTTTTACAAATAATTTATTGCTGTTGTCTGTAAATGATTATTTTTAGTTCGATAAATTATTGAGAACCAAAATCTGAAATCCGTTATGAAACTAAATTTACGTAAGGCGCTGCCATTGCTTTTGGTGGTTGCATTATTTTATTCGGCTTGTAAAAAAACCGACAACAAACCCGCAACCACGGCAGGGCCAGGTAACGATGAAGTTAGTGCGGCTATTGCTAAAAACCTTGTACAGTCGTTAGCAGGCAGCTACGGCGGCGCAAGCATTAAAGATGGTGTAAACAAATCGGCTAATTTGTCGGCTGTTTCATCAAAATTGAAAACTCAGGCAAACGTACAGTGCGGTTTCTTTACCGACAACGGTTTAGACGTTAAGTTTAACCAGGGCGATTCTATCAAAACCGAAACTACCGGTAGCGTTAACTATTTCTTCCTTTGCAACAGCAACAGCGGCAACACAATAGGTTACGATCTGTTAGATTCATTGAACTCTGCGGGTAAAGGCCCGGGTTATGATTTCAATTTCCTGCTTGTTCAGGATTATCACGTTCGCGGTTTAAATACTGCCAATTCAACCTTTACTTTAAATGGCCGTTTAAAATCATGGGTTGACTTTGATTATAAACTTAAACCAAAAAACTCTATCTCGGTACATAACGTATTCCACTTCACAGATCTGGAAATTCATGCCGACGACAACTACGATATTGTAGGCGGCGATGCTACTTTCGAATCGAAAGGCACAACCAATACCGGCGCATGGGATTTAAGCGGAAGTATCCACTTTTTGGGTAACCACAAAGCTAAGATCACTTTCCTGAGCAAAGTTTACCTGATTGATTTGACTACAGGTGTTGTAACACCTGCATAAAAGCTTTACACTTTCAACCTGAATTTTAAAAGCTCTCTTGCGATGTATCGCAGAGGGCTTTTTTGTTTTGCCGCAATTTGTTCCCGGTATTATGTTCTGCATCCGGCAACAGCGCCGTCGGGGTTTAATTCAGTCGAAATCTTAGTTGCAGTAATTTGTATTGGATCTGTGTTGTTAGTTGATGAATATTTCTTATTAATTAAATAATATAGTATTTTGAGATAAAGAATTTTTTTCTATTAAAAATAGCCGGATAGAACGTTAAAAGCTTTATCTTTAATGCGATAAATTATTGTTGATTGCATACCCAAACTAAATCATATCAAATATGAAATTGAACTTTACCCGCGCGCTTATTCTTTTTGCTGCTGTTGCCTTTCTTTACACATCATGTAAGAAAGCAGAGGTTAAACCTGCCGCCAAGCAAACCGTTAATTATGATGTATTGAGCAGCCGCATAGCCATGAGCTTTATGCAGGGCATCACCGGAAAAATTGGCGGTACAAACATTAGCGACGGCATACAAACACCAAAGTATCTAACTTCCAGTATTAAAGGTCCGCGCTTATTTAGTGTTAACCCGCTTTGCGGCTATACTGTTGATACAGCTTATAACTACACGCAAAATGGCGACACCGTTAAAACTTTTGCCGGCGGTTTTCACTTTGTTTACACCTGCAGCACTGCCAATGTTGACGGATATATCGTTCGCGACAGCGTTACTAATACAGAATCGAACAAAGCGTTTGTAAACCACTATACTTTAGGGCAGCACTATACCGTGCAGGCGCTCGATAACACCTACACCTATGTATCAATGGATGGCGGTTTATCCACATCAGTGTTCGACAGGCTGCTTAACCTGGCCGGCGCCACTTATGAATATCATGAACTTGATGCAACTTATACCCTTATTGGCGTAAAGGTAAAGGTGACTAACGGCGTTGCCGATGTGGTTACCGGCAAGGCTACGTTCCAAATGTTTAAATCTGACCTCGACAAAACAACCGCAGTAGATGGCTCGATATGGAGCATGTCAGGCACTATCGAGTTTTTGGGTGACCACAAGGCTAAGCTGACCATCAATTCTAATCCACCAAAATCATACATGGTTGATTTGATTACAGGCGTGACAACCCCATTGTAAACGTATATACCGGGCGGTAAAGAATATAGAAGGCAACTTTCTAATTCTTTTTACGTAAAAGGGCGTGACTTTAATAAATAGTCGCAAAACTTAACAAACACACCAAATCTTTGTCATGAAAATTAAATTTACCTTTATTATTCTACTGCTAACGGGCATGGCAGTTATTTATTCAGCCTGTAAGAAATCAGATAATGCCAGTACAAAAGGTCCGGCCTTAGCCGAAAGTGACGTGAGCAGCGCTGTGGCATTGGATATTAACCAGGCCTTGTTTGGCGGGTATGGCGGACTTAACTTTGCCGGTGGTTTAAATACAGCAGGCGGACTTGCCGTACAGCAGCACACCCAGGGCCGTTTACTGCACGACCTGAGCAATCCTTTTTGTGGCCTTACTGTGGATACCACCTTATCTGCAACTTCAACCGGCGGTAAAGATACCTCGGCATCAGTATCAGGTCATGTTAGCTTTACCTTTATCTGTGCCGCCAATAAGCTGAGCGGTTTTTCAACAAATGATGACCTGAGCATCAATATTTCTACTCCGGCCTTGTCGCTTGCCGCAAAGATTAACGAGCAGCTTACCATGATGGCCCTTGATCCAAACGACGATAACTCAGATCTTTCGTTAACAGGGAATTTAAATTCATCGGGCGTATATAATTATAAAACCGGCACCAAGAAGAGCGGCACACGTACATTTAACTATGTGCTTTCGTCATTAGTGCTTGATCCTAACGGCGATGGTGAAATTACAAGTGGCTCGGCAACCTTTACTACTAAAGGAACCGGCACTTTAGGAACATGGAGTTTCACCGGTTCTATCAAATTCCTTGGCGATCACAAGGCTACCATCACCATCAACAAAAAATCGTACACGGTTGATTTGAGAACAGGTGCTATTGTTTAAAAACCAGAAAGAAAACAATAATATTTTAAGCCCTTCCTGAAAAGTGAAGGGCTTTGTTGTTAGTCTCACATAGATGGCCTTTACGCTCACCCTTTGGCACCTCAGGGTGACAGTCCTTTGTGAAAGCCTGCACATTGCCTATCTTACCCTGAATATTCGTATCATTGATCAATGAAGAAACTCTTCCTTAATTTAAACTTCCAGGTAATTGCCGGTATTATACTCGGTGTTATTGTTGGATGGTACTTTAAATCTTTCGGCCCCACCGCAAAGCTCATCAGCCAGATGTTTATCAGCCTCATCACCATGCTGATAGCGCCTATCATCTTCCTCACTATTGTGCTGGGGATTGCGGGCATGAGTGATATGAAAAAAGTAGGCAGGGTAGGAGGTAAGGCGCTACTTTATTTCGAGATCGTAAGCACTTTCGCATTAATTATCGGTATCATAGTGGCCAACGTTGTACGTCCCGGCGATGGTTTTGTAAATCATACCGTAGCCGACGCCGCGAAACTGGCCACCTACCAGAAGGCCGCTGCAGAAATGCATTGGGTTGACTTCATCACACACGTCATCCCCGCTAACATATTCGATTCCTTTGCCAGGGGCGATATTTTGCAAATCCTGTTCTTCGCCATACTATTTGGCTTTGGTTTAAGCAAAATGGGCGATGCCGGCCAAAACGTGATCTCTCTTTTTGATAAGATCTCGAAGGTGTTCTTCAATATTATGCACATGGTAATGCGCCTGGCGCCCATCGGCGCATTTGGCGGGATGGCCTACACCATCAGCACGTACGGCATTAAAACGCTGGAGCCATTGGGCTTGCTCATGGCATCGGTTTATATCACCATGTTCCTGTTCATTTTTGTGGTGCTGAATATCATTTGCCGCTTGTACAAATTCAGCCTGTGGGAGTATTTGAAATTCATCAGGCACGAGATCTTGCTGGTGCTTGGTACGTCGTCGTCAGAAACCGCTTTGCCTGGCATGATGGAAAAAATGGAAAAGTTCGGCTGCTCAAAACCCGTGGTAGGTTTGGTTATTCCCACCGGTTATTCTTTTAACCTTGATGGTACTACTATATACTTATCGATGGCGGTGATATTTTTAGCACAAGTATTTCATGTTCCACTCACTATAGAGCAGCAGGTTATGCTCATAGGTATCCTGATGATCACTTCCAAAGGGGCAGCGGCGGTAACGGGCGGTGGTTTTATTATCCTTACGTCAACACTGGCTGCAGTGAAGATCATCCCGATAGAAGGCGTCGCTATTTTGTTCGGGGTAGACAGGTTTATGTCTGAAGCTCGGGCCATTACCAATATGATAGGGAATGGCATAGCTACCATTGTGATAGCGAAGAGTGAGAAGGAGTTTAATCCCTCAGCTCCTAAAGGGGAGTTAATTTAATGATGATGTTTCGCCGATGCTTAGTGAGCCAATTTATTCCCCAGCTTATTACGCTATTTCTAAACTTTTGCTTCTTCTATCGGTTTGTAAAATAAACAAACGGTTATGGGAAATATATCTACCAAAGGTAAAATACTAATAGCATTGCTGGGCTTGCTGCTGTTCGTTATAAGGAAGAAAACAAAGGCTAATATCGCCTGGTGATCGCCGGCAAGCAGACGCGATGCGTCGCGTCCCTACAAATTCATGGAATAAAATGATACTATTGTAAACGCAGAGACGGGATGCTTCGCGTCTTCCATAGCGGTATACGTGCCCATTTTTCGTCCATCTACCCTCACTGTTTTACATTTGTAAAATTGTTCGGGCATTACCGTTGCCGGGGACAATTTTTTTATAGATTTGCGCTACAAATACAGAAATCCAATGAGTGTACTCGTAAATAAAGATTCCAAAGTAATAGTTCAGGGTTTTACAGGTAAAGAAGGCAGTTTCCATGCCTCGCAAATGATTGAGTACGGAACCAATGTTGTTGGTGGCGTTACCCCCGGCAAGGGCGGTCAGCAGCATCTCGACAGGCCCGTGTTTAACACCGTTGCCGATGCGGTTGCCCAAACCGGCGCAAACGTATCTATCATATTTGTACCCCCTGCATTCGCGGCCGATTCAATTATGGAAGCTGCTGAAGCAGGCATCAAAGTTATTGTTTGTATCACCGAAGGTATCCCTACAAAGGATATGATCATGGTAAAGGAATATATCAAAGGCCGCGATACACGTTTAATTGGTCCTAACTGTCCTGGAATTATCACTGCCGATGAGGCGAAAATCGGTATCATGCCGGGCTTTATCTTCAAAAAAGGCAACGTAGGCGTGGTTTCAAAATCAGGAACCTTGACTTACGAAGCGGTAGACCAGGTAGTGAAAGCCGGTTTAGGCATTACCACGGCAATCGGCATCGGCGGCGACCCGATTATCGGTACCACCACCAAAGAAGCTGTTGAATTGTTAATGAATGATCCCGAAACTCACGGTATCATTATGATCGGCGAGATTGGTGGCGGCATGGAAGCCGAAGCAGCCCGCTGGATCAAAGAAAACGGTACCAAACCAGTAGTTGGCTTCATTGCAGGCCAGACAGCGCCTCCGGGACGCCGTATGGGCCACGCAGGTGCAATTGTTGGCGGCGCTGATGATACTGCAGCAGCTAAAATGAAGATCATGGCCGAATGCGGTATTCGCGTGGTAGAATCACCAGCCGAAATCGGTGCTGCATTAGCTGAAGAATTGGCAAAATAAGATTAAAGCTAAAAGGCGAAAGCTGAAAGGTTTTTGCTTTCAATCGATATAGAAAGTCCCGGTCAATTGGCCGGGACTTTTTTGTTCGATAATTTACTGCCGCGAGTTTAGCGCAGCGTAAATTGTGGTAAAGCATTGCGGGAGCTTTCGGCTCTCGGGGGGGAATATTTAGTTCAGCTAAAAACTGAGTAATGCAATATCACAAGTTGCAAACTTGCGGTAGCGATATAACCATTTATTCAAGCAACCCCGTTAGTATTGAAGTTATATGCTATCTTTTTGGTTAAATTAATCTTTACTCGAAAATAGCAGCTACCCCCATCGTTGACAATCGGTATGCTTTTTTTCCATGAATTGCCTATTACCTCACACATGCAATTTACCCAAACTATTTTTTCTCTTTTGGAGTCGACAATTGCGATAAGCTGTTTGAAGTATTTTTCCGGCTTAGTAATGCGCTCTCGACCACTTTTATTGTAAATACTTACCTGTTTTTTTATAATGGCTTCAATTTCATGAATTTCAGCAACGGAAATGGTTGAAGGTTTGCTGTCTTCGCCAAACAAATTATTATCACGATCCAGATTAAATTTCAAAATTGTATATCGGGAGATTTTCGAGGTGAGGGAATAGTGTATTTCCGGAACTTTAAATTCTTTTTCGCCTGTTTGTGAATAGGCTGTTGATGAGAAAGCACTGATAATGATAAGGTAAATAATAAATCGACGCATAACATTTAATGTATCTCAATATAGAATAAATTAGCCGCTAATCTTTAGAGTTAATGGAATGTTTTTTTGTTTTTCCTTACCGTCAAATCACCGTCATATCCTCTTTCTGAAACAAATTAACCCACGAATTTGTCGTATCTTTAAGTATAAAAAGGGATAAAATATAGCTGCCGAAATCAAATTTCTCCCTTTAAAAATCGCTAATTCAAAACTCATTAATTCAATAATTAAACAAATGAATTACAATACATTAACCCCCGACGAAGAGTGGGTAATATTACATAAAGGCACCGAGCGCCCGTTTACCGGCGCATTGTTAAATAACAAAGCTCAGGGCGTGTACGTTTGCAAACGCTGTGATACGCCGTTATACACATCAGAATCAAAGTTCGAATCGCACTGCGGCTGGCCAAGTTTTGATGATGAAATTCCAGGTGCTGTAAAACGTATTCCAGATGCCGACGGCCGTCGTACCGAGATTGTTTGCGCCAACTGCGGAGCCCACCTGGGTCACGTATTCGAAGGAGAATACCTGACCCCGAAAAACGTGCGTCACTGTGTCAATTCCGTGTCAATGAAATTCGTTCCAAAGGCCGACTGATCATTGTGTGAAATACTATTTTAATAGGTGCTTAAATATTTCTTAACATGATATTTCAACACCTTTTATGCAGCAAAAAACGCGCATTGCAAACATGGGTACTTCTTTTGTTAAAAACTTAAAGGGGGTGTTAAAAACTTCGACTAACAAGGTAGAAATGCATCCGCTATATTTGATTGAAAGTTCGTCCAATACTATCTATGGTTGCCGGTCTGTCGCCCGGTAACAACAAAAAAAAGCCGCCATCTAACGGCGGCGCCAGGCAGAAATAAAATACAGTTTGTCAGAGATTAGTGAGCTGATGGTTAAGTAGTTAGAAGCAGCATGTAACAGGGCCGCTTGGTGTTTACTAACGCTGTGGAATTGTTGTCGCCTTTTGTGAAGGTAAAAAATTGAAAGAAAAACAGGTAGGAAAGTACTTGTAAAATATATAGGAGCGCATGGAACAGGAAACAGAATTATTGCTTAGGGAAAACAAAGACCGCTTTGTGATTCTACCCATCAAATATCCAGCAATTTGGGAGATGTACAAGAAGTGCGAGGCCAGCTTCTGGACTGCCGAGGAAATTGACCTGGGCGACGACATGAAACACTGGGAAAGCCTGAACGATGGGGAACGTCATTTTATCTCGCATGTACTGGCTTTCTTCGCTGCCAGCGATGGCATTGTTAATGAAAACCTGGCCATTAATTTCATGAGCGAGGTGCAGTTACCTGAGGCGCGCTGTTTCTATGGGTTCCAGATCATGATGGAAAATATCCACTCAGAAACCTACGCGCTGCTTATCGATACTTACATAAAAGATCCTGCCGAAAAAGATCGCTTGTTCCACGCTATTGATACAGTTCCATGTGTTGGCAAAAAAGCACAATGGGCATTGCGTTGGATCAATAACGGAACATTTGCCGAAAGGTTGATAGCGTTTGCCGCGGTTGAAGGTATTTTCTTTTCCGGCAGTTTCTGTTCTATCTTCTGGTTAAAGAAACGCGGGCTGATGCCTGGCCTTACTTTCAGCAATGAGCTAATCTCTCGCGACGAAGGCATGCATTGCGAATTTGCCTGCCTGCTGTATCGTATGCTGGAAAACAAACTTTCAAAAGAAGCTGCTACAGCAATTATAACAGATGCTGTTGAAATAGAAAAGGAATTTATTACCGATGCGCTGCCGGTTAACCTTATTGGCATGAATGCCAAAATGATGGGTCAGTATATTGAGTTTGTGGCCGATAGATGGTTAGGCGAGCTCGGTTATGATAAGGTGTACAACACAACAAATCCATTTGATTTTATGGAGATGATATCGCTGCAGGGCAAAACAAACTTTTTCGAAAAACGCGTAGGCGATTATCAAAAAAGCGGCGTTTTGAATTCGCAGGAAAGCAAATCATTTTCGTTAGACGAGGATTTTTAAATAAAGATCAGCGACTGGAAGTAAGACGTTAGCGGAAAATCTTCAGTCAAAATATTTAAGCAGGGACGTAATACAATTATTTTAAAACAAAATCTGTCGCGGTGGCAGAGCGTTAAGAAGGGGGTCAACATGTTCGTAATTAAAAGAGACGGAAAAAAAGAATCGGTAAAATTTGACAAAATTACAGCACGTATTGAGAAGCTGTGCTATGGGTTTCAATTGGTAGACCCGATTGACGTAGCAAAAAAAGTAATTGAAGGTTTGTTTGATGGGGTAACCACGTCTGAACTGGACAACCTTGCGGCCGAGACGGCAGCATCATTAACTACAAAGCATCCTGATTATGCTTTGCTGGCCTCACGTATTGCAGTATCAAACCTGCACAAAAACACCATCAAGTCGTTTTCAGAAACCATGCGTTTGCTGCACGACTATATCGACCCTAAAACGGGCAAAGATGCATCATTGATTGCCGATGATGTTTGGGAAGTAATAGAAAAGAATGCCGAATTGCTGGATAGCACCCTCATCTATGATCGCGACTTCGGTTTCGATTACTTCGGTTTCAAAACTCTTGAAAAATCATACCTGTTAAAAATTAACGGTAAAATAGCCGAGCGCCCGCAACACTTGTTTATGCGTGTGTCTATCGGTATCCACAAAGAAGATATCGACAGTGCTATAAAAACCTATCACCTGATGAGTGAGCGCTGGTTTACACATGCCACGCCAACATTATTCAATTCGGGTACACCGAAGCCTCAAATGTCGTCGTGCTTCCTTTTGACCATGAAGGACGACAGCATAGAAGGTATTTATGACACCCTGAAACAAACCGCGAAGATTTCACAAAGTGCAGGCGGTATCGGCCTCAGCATTCACAACGTGCGTGCTACAGGCTCATACATCAGCGGCACCAATGGTACCAGCAACGGTATCATCCCAATGCTGCGCGTATTTAACGATACTGCCCGTTATGTTGACCAGGGCGGCGGCAAGCGTAAAGGTGCTTTCGCTATCTATCTTGAACCATGGCATGCTGATATCTTTGAGTTCTTAGACCTCCGTAAAAACCACGGTAAGGAAGAAATGCGTGCCCGCGACTTGTTCTATGCTCTTTGGGTGTCTGACCTGTTTATGCAGCGCGTGGAAGCTAACGAAGACTGGAGCTTGTTCTGTCCGCACGAAGCGCCGGGCTTAGCCGATTGCTTCGGTAAAGAGTTTGAAAAGCTTTACAAAAAATACGAAAAAGAAGGCCGTGCCCGTAAAGTAGTAAAAGCACAGGAATTGTGGTTTGCCGTGTTAGACGCACAGGTTGAAACCGGTACACCTTACCTGCTGTACAAAGATGCTGCTAACGGCAAATCGAACCAGCAAAACCTGGGTACCATCAAAAGCTCGAACCTTTGCACCGAGATCATCGAATACACTTCGGCCGACGAGATTGCCGTTTGTAACCTGGCATCGCTGGCATTGCCGCGCTACATCAAAGAAGGCGTGTTCGATCACAACAAACTGTACGAAGTAACTTACCAGGCTGCCGTTAACCTGAACAAGATCATTGACGGTAACTATTACCCTGTTGAAGAAGCAGAACGTTCAAACCTGCGCCACCGCCCTATTGGTTTAGGTGTTCAGGGACTGGCCGATGCCTTTATCCAGTTACGTATGCCGTTTGAAAGCGAAGAAGCTAAAAAGCTGAATATTGAGATCTTCGAAACTATCTACTTTGCTGCTATGACTGCTTCGAAAGACCTCGCTATAAAAGATGGTTCTTACGAAACGTTCAAAGGTTCACCTTTATCAAAAGGCCAGTTCCAGTTCGATATGTGGGGTGTAAAACCGGAAAGCGGTCGCTGGGATTGGGAAAACCTGCGTTTGGATGTAATGAACCATGGTGTGCGTAACTCGTTATTGGTTGCTCCGATGCCAACCGCATCAACCAGCCAGATATTAGGTAACAACGAGTGCTTCGAACCATACACCTCGAACATTTACACCCGTCGTGTATTGAGTGGTGAGTTCATCATTGTAAACAAATACCTGCTGCGCGACCTGGTGAACCTTGGCTTGTGGAATAATACCATGAAAGACAAGATCATCACTGCGAACGGCTCGATCCAGGATATTCCTGAAATACCACAGGATATCAAGGACCTGTACAAAACTGTGTGGGAAATCAAGATGCGTAACATCATCGATATGGCAGCAGATCGTGGTGCATACATCTGCCAGTCGCAATCGTTGAACCTGTTCATCAACTCGCCAAATGCAAGCAAGCTGACCTCGATGCACTTCTACGCATGGAAAAAAGGCCTTAAAACAGGTATGTATTACCTGCGTACACAGGCGGCATCGCAAGCGGTTAAATTCACCGTTGAGAACCAGGGCGGCAAAAATATGGAAGCCGTTATTCCGGAAGTTGTTGCCGACGTAAGCAACGATGTACCTGCCGGCCCGACCTGCTCGATGGAAGAAGGCTGCGTAACCTGCTCGGCATAAATATTTGAGTCCACGGTCCATGGATGATAGACCATAGTTATACTTACGGAAGTATGACTATGGTCTTTTTAATTTATGATAAATTTGAATCGATATAAATTTTCTCCTATGGTCTATGGACCATCGACTAAATGACCAAGCACGAACTCATATCCTGTGAACGCTGCGGCGACCGCATTGAATGCAAGGCAAACTCCTATACCAAGTGCCAGTGCAGCGCTGTGCAGTTAAATTTAAATGAAGTACAATACATTGCCGAAAACTATGAAGGCTGTATGTGTGCCAAATGTTTGCAGGAATTAAAAGAGGAATATAGGGCCACGCTTACAGCTAAATAGCGGAGATCAACTCAATGTCAGCTCCCTATTTTCATTCTGAGCGGTAGCCAAGAATCTTATTCTCTTTGTTTGCAAACTATGCATCGGTGTTAATACCAACGAATGAAATGCAACCCATTCACATTATCTCTTTCATAAAAATTAAATATTAACAATAGTTTAAAATATATTTATTAAAATTTCTCATTAATAAATAGTATTGATAAATTTAAGCATTATCAAAGCGGATAATCTCCTTATCGTTTGTTAATTATTTAACCTTTAAACCTTAGAAAAATGAAAAGAAATTTGATCTACACCATTTTGGCGGCTACTATTTTGGTAGTTGTTTATTCGTTTACAATTACAAAACCTTATCACAAGCACGTTGCAAAAGCCAAACCCAAAAAATGCTTCACCTGCACTGCTACGGTTAGCAATATACAGGGTACGTATAATAGTTCTCATTCCATTACTATCACCTGGAGTTCTACGGGAGCAAGTTCATTTACCTACGGGGGCAACTTTTTCTGTTCTACAGGATCAAGTTTTGGCACCACCGCAACAACAAGCAATTCAGCTACCATAACTATTCCCGGCGGTTCGGAATGTGATTACAGCGGCATTAATGGTCGGATCATTCCATTTTGTGCTGATGGTACAGCCGGAACCGGCCAGGTATTCAGCATCCATCATTAAAAACCAAGGTTCGCTTTGATATTTAGGAACAGCCCTCATACCAAGGGCTGTTCCTGTTTCTTGCTTTTCAACAACAGGTTTTCGGGGGCTTTCCGACTTTCACACTAATTCCCTATCTTCGCGCTTCATAAATCATTGCTAAAACTTCATGAAATTATTAGAAGGAAAAACCGCGCTTATTACAGGAGCATCAAAAGGGATAGGGCGTAAAATTGCTGAGAAGTTTGCCGAACACGGTGCAGACGTGGCTTTCACTTATTTATCATCAGTTGAAAAAGGCCAGGCCCTTGAACAGGAACTGCAAAGCTTTGGCACCAAAGTAAAAGGCTACCGGTCTGACGCTTCTAAATTTGATGAGGCTGAGAAGCTGATCAATGATATCATTGCTGATTTCGGTACGCTGCATATCGTAGTTAATAACGCAGGGATCACTAAAGACGGCCTCCTGATGCGTATGACCGAAGAGCAATGGGATGAAGTGCTCGACGTAAACCTGAAATCTATTTTCAACGTTACCAAGGCGGCTTCCAAAATTATGATGAAGAACCGCAATGGTGTGTTCATTAACATGAGCTCGGTAGTGGGTGTGCAAGGTAATGCCGGTCAGGCCAACTATGCAGCTTCTAAAGCGGGTATCATCGGTTTTTCAAAGTCGATAGCAAAAGAATTAGGCTCGCGCAATATCCGTACGAATGTGGTTGCACCGGGTTTTATCAAAACAGAAATGACCGAAGTGCTCGACCCTAAAGTGGTTGAGGGCTGGGCTGCGAATATCCCGCTTAAACGCGGCGGCGAAACTGAAGATGTAGCTAATTGCTGCGTGTTTCTCGCGTCAGATATGGCAGCATACATCACCGGGCAGGTAATTCCTGTTGACGGTGGGATGTTGTAGGTTAGTTTTTTTAGACCGACTAAATAAAAAAATGACAGGTAATAATAAGCTGAAAGTGATAATAGCTATTATTTGCCTGTTATTTTTAGTTTTAAACGAAGGGTATGCTCAAAAGGAAAGCAGCTCCTGCAAAGGCTTTCGCGATACCATTCTTTACAAATTCGTTTATACTTCGACCGACAAGTTGCCTGAACCCGAAGGTGGCATTCAAGCACTCAGCATGAAATTGAGCAAAAGCCTACGCTGTGAATCAAACGATGTAAACGAATACACCAGCGACATAACCGTAGCCTTTGTTATAGAGCCGAACGGCAAGATACACGGCGGACGACTGGTAAAGGCTTATCCCACCAACAGATGCCAGTATGACCGGCAAATTTTAGAGATAGTGAGCCGCATTAAATGGACACCGGCCTTTTGCGCCGGAAAGGCAGTGCCTTTTCTGTACACGCTCCCAGTACGCCTCTGAGTGCATACCTGTAAGGCTAATTAACCATCGAGACGCAAACGATCTATAAAGGACGCGAAATATTGAATTTACGCTCTGTGCGCTCCGCGCCTTCTTCGCATCTCCGCGGTAAAAAATAACCCGCAACTATCACAATATTTTCGCATTTTGCAAGTCAACGTAATGCGTGTTTGTAGTACGTAAATCTATGCAGTTATTGTTTTCAATTACGTGGGGAACCGTTTCCGGGTGGTGGGTGCCTGTTTGCCTTTTGCTGGGCCTGCTGTACTCGTGGCTGCTGTACCGGCAGCCGGTGAACCTTGATAAAAAGTTCCGGTATGGCTTATTTACAGTGCGTGCGACGGTGGTTGCTGTGTTGGCCCTGTTGCTGGTTTCGCCGCTGGTAAAATCGGTAAATTACAACTCGCAGAAACCGCTGGTATTATTGCTGCAGGACAATTCACAATCGGTGCAACTGTTCAAAACGCCGCAAAGTGAACCGGCAAAAGTTGTAGATGGACTTACCACCCTCAAACAACAACTGGGCGATCAGTATGACGTTCAGGAATTTAATTTCGACAAAGACCTTAAACCCGGTTTCAGCAAACACTTTAACGGCAAGCAAAGCGATATCTCGCAGGCGCTTCGTCAGCTAAATGATCGCTTTGTAAACCAGAACATCGGCGCCATTGTGCTGGCTACCGACGGCCTTTACAACCAGGGTGCCGACCCGCAATACGAAGCAAAGAATTTTAAGAACGCCATTTATACGATAGCCCTCGGTGATACCGTTGCCAAACGCGATCTGCTGATCGGCAATGTGAATTACAATAAGACCGCTTTTCTGGGCAATGATTTTGAGGTGGAGATTTTGGCCGAAGCCTACCAAAGCAAAGGCGAGACCGTTCGGTTGAGTATTACCGAAGATGGCAAACAGGTTAGCTCGCAAAATATCGACATCAATTCAAATAATTTTCAGAAGCAGGTAACCATAAAGCTGAATGCTGATAGGAAAGGCCTGCGGAAATTCAACATCAGTATAGCGCCGGTTAAGAACGAGATCTCCACCGCAAATAATTCGGAAACGATTTATGTAGACGTGCTGGATGCACGCCAAAAAGTATTGCTGTTGTATGAGGCCGTCCATCCAGATCTTACCGCCATCAGGCAATCAATAGAAAGTAATAAAAATTACGAAGTAAAAGCAAGTGTAGCGAATGATGTTACTGCAATAAAGCCTGCCGATTACAACCTCGTGATCCTGTACCAGCTCACTGCTGCAAGTAACGGTATCATCAAAGACCTGCTGAAAAGTAAAGTGCCGCTCTGGTACATCGCAGGTGCCCAAACCGATCTGAACAACTTTAACAATAACCAGAAGGCGCTGCGCATCAGCTCGGGCAGGAGCGAGATGCAGGAAGTTTTTGCAAGCCCGGTAACCGATTTTACAGCTTTTACCTTGTCTGATTCCTCGCGCCGCAGGATTGCTATGTTCCCGCCGCTTATGGCACCTTACGGGAATTATACGTCGCTTCCCGCGGGCAGCGTTTTGTTAAAGCAAAAGATAGGAGCGGTGGAAACTACTTACCCGTTGTTATCTTTTATAGATGAGGGTGGGCAACGCATCGGTATTTTAAATGGAGAGGGCATCTGGCGCTGGCAACTAGCCGAATACCAGACCTATGGCAATCACCATACGCTCGAGGAGTTATTTGGCCAGGGCGTACAATATTTAACGGCGAACGCCAATCGTCAACGATTCATTGTATATACGCCTCATCATGTGTTCGACGAGGGGGAGAATGTACTCATCAACGCCGAATTGTATAACGATGCCCTCGAACTCATCAATACCCCCGATGTGCGTATCGAGCTAAAAAGCGAGGCAGGTAAAAGCTACAGCTTCCTGTTCAGTCGTAACGATAAAAGTTATCAATTGGATGCAGGTACTTTACCCGTAGGTGAATACAGCTATGTTGCCACCACTAAAAACGGCGATAAACAATTTACCGCCTCCGGTCAGTTAACGGTGCGCCCATTGAACCTTGAATCGAGGCAGAGTGCCGCCAATCACCAATTGCTGAATACCATTGCCAAACAAAGCGGCGGCAAGATGGTGCTGCCCTCACAAATAGGCGAGCTTGCCGGCCTGATCCGGGCTAATGAAAATGTGAAGACGGTTGTTTATGAAGACAAGCATTACAGCGATCTGATCGACGTGAAATGGGTGTTTGCGTTGATTTTGCTGTTACTAAGCCTCGAATGGTTTACCCGTAAACGCGAAGGGGAAGTATAATGGTTGATATTTCTGCTATCATCGAAATTTCGGGTACAGTAGCTTTTGCAATTTCTGGTGCGTTTTCGGCCATGGAAAAACGCCTGGATATTTTTGGCGTGCTGATTATCGGTTTTGTTACTGCCGTTGGGGGAGGAACTATCCGCGATGTGCTGATAGGAGATACGCCTGTTGTCTGGATGCGCGACTATAAGCTGCCACTCATTATTCTCGCCACGGTTTTCGTTACCATTCTGTTCGGAAAATACATCAGGAAGCTTAAAATAACTTTGTTTTTGTTCGATGCGCTGGGGTTGGGGTTATTCACTATTATCGGGCTTCAGAAAGGTATCGGGGTGGGATTAAACCCCGGAATTTGCATCGCTTTGGGGACCATTACCGGTTGTTTCGGCGGTGTGCTCCGCGATATCCTGCTAAATCATATTCCGCTGTTATTTCACGGGGAGATTTATGCTACGGCGTGCATTATCGGCGGTGTACTATATTTTCTGCTGATGAATTTTATGAATGCTGATATTGCCAAACTTATAGCAATTACGGTAATATGCGGCGTAAGAATAATTGTGGTTAAATACAATTTGCGGCTCCCGAATAGCTATTTTTGAGATCGAACCCAAAACCGTAATTAATGCCTGAATTGCTGCCCGCCGCCGATGTTATCCATCACGAAAAACAAAAACTGTACGGCTTAGACCACTTGCGCGCCTTCGCCATTATTTTCGTTCTTCTTTTCCATTATCAGTTTTTTTTTCACCCGGAATGGGAATCCATGATAGGTTCTTTCGGTTGGACAGGTGTTGACCTGTTTTTTGTTTTAAGCGGATTTTTAATTTCAGGTCAGCTTTTTGAAACAGTAAGAGAGAAAAAGAAGATACCTATCCGCGAGTTTTTTATCAAACGGTTTTTCCGGATCATACCGCCCTATGCAATCGTATTGATGATCTATTTCCTGTTCCCACAGGCCGGTGAATGGGGGCACCTTGCCCATTGGTGGAAATACGTCACATTTACCCTAAACTTCAATTTGAGTTTGGCTAAAAACAGCATGTTCTCCCACGCATGGTCACTTTGCGTTGAGGAACAATTTTACCTGTTGCTGCCGTTATGTTTCTGGCTGTTCAATCGTTTCAGGGCGGGAAAGAGCCCGGTATACCTTGCACTATTCCTGTTTGCCGCCGGCTTTGTTATCCGTGAATTAAGCTGGCGTTTGGGTGTTTTACCACATCTCCCGTCAGATAATATGTCGCTGATCTGGAATATGAGAGTGTATTACCCCACCTACAACCGGCTGGATGGATTGCTCATTGGTGTAAGTATTGCCGGATTATTTACCTTTTACCCTAAAGTAAAACAATGGGCTAACGCGCATAGTAAATTGTTGCTGACAACGGGGCTGGTGGTATTGTTAATTTCCTATTTCATCTGCACTCCGAGAGAAAGCTACCGAACAGGTCTTTACGGATTTACTATTGTATCGTTAGGATATGGTTTGATATTGGCAGCCTTTGTTTGTCCATCGAATATTTTTTATAAGATGAGATCGAAGATTACGGAAGTGATCGCAACGCTGTCATATTCTATCTATCTCGTTCATAAGATCGTTATACATCTTACACAGCATTGGCTTGGAAAGGCAGGAATGGATAAAAATAGTACCATCATGCTGCTTTGCTGTTTAATTACAACTGTTGCTACAGCCGCATTAATGAGACTGCTGATTGAAAAGCCGGCTTTGAGATTAAGAAACAGTGTGTTAAAGAGGATAAAGAAGAGAAGGCCAATAAACAGCCCTCAACCATAATTAGTCTTTATTCGCTATCCTCTTTCTTCGCTTTTACGATCACGAAAACATCCTCATTATCTTTTTTCATGAGGTATTTTTCACGGGCGAATTTTTCGAGCTGCTGGGGATTGGAGTTGAGTTCTTCAAGGTCTTTGGTCACTTTGGCGGTTTCTTTGAGATAGAAATCGCGCTCCTTCTTTAATTTACTTACCTCCTGGTGATACTGATATTGCGAGAACAGGTCATTTTTATCAAAAAATACCATCCACACCAAAAAGGCCAGCGAACAAAGAAAATATTTGTTCCTGAAGAGGTTTATTAATCGATAGAATGCCATATCATTAAAATTTAACATAAAGCTATTTAAAAAGGCAGGGCAATGCAAATGTGTTTTTAAACTTATTAACAGGAAGAGGGTAGTGGTTGATTAATTAGACTGGATGAGTGGTTATAAATAAAACTACTCATCCAGTAAACTTCTAATTAGTCTCTTCTGCCACCACGGCCGCCACCGCCACGATTACCACCGCGACTTGCACCGCTCATTGATGCGCCTGTAGAGGAAGCAGTTTGTTTGTTACCGCCCGATCCGCGACCTCTATCCGAACGACCAAATGCGCGACCGCGTTTTTGACCGCCGCCCTGGCCTTTTTTCTTTTCTTCTACCGGCCTCATGGCTAAGTTTAGCAGGCTCATTGGATACGGGTGTTCTTCCTCAACGGGGATCTGCTTACCGATCAGCTTGTGAATATCTTTTATAAAATCTATCTCCTCCGCGTCGCAAAACGATAATGCGATACCGTTAGCGCCAGCCCTGCCGGTACGGCCAATTCGGTGCACATACGTTTCCGGAATGTTCGGGATCTCGTAATTAATTACATGCGTAAGTTCGTCGATATCGATACCACGTGCGGCAATATCTGTTGCGATCAACACGCGTGTAGTTCGATTCTTGAAATTTGTTAACGCGCGCTGACGTGCATTTTGTGACTTATTACCGTGGATAGCTTCGGCAGTGATGCCTACACGCACCAGGTCTTTCACCACCTTATCGGCACCATGTTTGGTGCGGGTAAAAACCAATACGGTTTTAATTTCCTTATCCTTCAGGATATGGGTGAGCAATGAGCGCTTATCGTTCTTTTCAACATAATACAACGCCTGCTGAATGGTATCGGCTGTAGAAGAAACCGGTGTTACTTCTACTTTTTCGGGTTTATAAAGAATGGTATCGGCCAGTTGTTGAATTTCTTTTGGCATGGTAGCCGAAAAGAAAAGCGTTTGGCGTTTTTGAGGTACTTTGGCAATTATCTTTTTTACATCATGCACAAAGCCCATGTCGAGCATGCGATCTGCTTCATCCAGTACCAGCATTTTGATATGATCCAGGCTAATATAACGCTGGTTCATCAGGTCGAGCAAACGACCTGGGGTAGCCACCAGGATATCAACACCTCGCTTCAAAGTATCCACTTGAGGGTTTTGCGACACGCCGCCGAATATAACAGTATGTTTTAGCCCTGTATGGCGGCCATAAGCGGCAAAGCTTTCATCAATCTGGATAGCCAACTCGCGGGTCGGTGTTAAAATAAGCGCCTTTATAGTTTTCTGCTCTTTATGCTGCAACCTATCGTTATATAATAGTTGTAACATAGGGATGGCAAAGGCCGCAGTTTTACCGGTGCCGGTTTGCGCACAGCCCAGCAGGTCTTTTTGCTGTAATATAATGGGGATGGCTTGCTCCTGGATGGGCGTAGGGGTGGTATATCCCTCGGTTTTTAAGGCCCTGAGGATCGGCTCAATTAATTTTAAATCTTGAAATAACATGTAATATTTTCTAAATATGCTAACGCGATTGCATAAGCGGATCTGAAGAGTTTGTCTGAACGATCAAAACCGTAAGCTAACGGGTAATTGCTGCAAAGGTACGGTTTATTTATGGGAAATAGAATTTGGTGGTATGCAGATGACCCTGAACGCTTAAATATGACTTTAGAGAAGCCGTATTCTTTATTCCTTACTCACCCTGTTATTGCTGAACGACGAAGAATGACAAAGCTTGTCTATCGACATAACAAATAGTGAATCTTGTGTAATTTAACGGTAATAGCCTGTAAGGTGTAAACCTACACCTGCTCATCCGTTGCCGGAGCCTCTTCAGCGTCAGATCTTTTGAAAAAAGAATACAGCAACAGCATGATCATCCCCAACATTATAGAAACATCGGCTACATTAAAAATCCCTGTTTGGAAAAAGCCAAAATTGATATGCATAAAATCGGTAACAGAGCCATAGCGGATACGGTCGTAAATATTGCCGAAACCACCGCCTACAATCAAAATAATGCTGATAAGTGTAATATTATCGAGTTTGCGTGTAAGCATGAATACCAGCCCGGCGGCTACCGCAGCCAGTGGTAAAAGATTTAAAAATATTAGTCGTACGGGTCCGGTCAGACCATTGCCAAAGCTTAGGAAAGCGCCCGTGTTTTCAACTTTTATGAGTGTAAAATGATGGTTCAAAAACTCCATCTGGTCGTAATACTGCAATTTATGACGCACTACAGTTTTAGAAACCTGGTCGCAGCCAATGTTTACGGCAAGGAGTAACAGGATAACAACAATTCTTAAAACACTTTTTGGATTAATTTTCAAATACATTTACACCTAACGTTTATGCGAGGGTACTATTGTCAAATGTAGCAAAAGGTGTTTATAAAGTGATAAGTAAGAAAAGCTCTTTCGAAATTAAATTCTCCGTTCCTCCATGGCTTCTCGGCGCCCTCTGCGGTAAAAATTACCACAAAGGACGCCGGGGGCTCATAGAGAATGCAAGGGAATGTTATGAAGCGTTGTACGCTGCTGCAAATTCTTCCTTCGCAAAATCCTCAAATTTGCGCTTCGATAACGCTGGTTTATGTTTGTAATAATCGGTAAAAATGATGCCGCTTTTGGCTGCATTACCCATTTCGGTTAAGTTTTTGGCCACATCTTCAGAAAGCCCCGCCTGTTGCATACCGCCAATGGATTGCTCGTCGGTAAACTCGATCCAAGGCAGCTCTGGCTTGCCAATAGCTGCGCCGATGATAGTTGTTACTTCGGCGGCGGTTTTTTCGTCGCTGGCAATGTAGCGGATGGTATTACCGGTAAATGGCGCGGTGATCTCTTCAAAAGCGGCATCAGAAATATCTTTCGGATGAACCAGCACCAAAGGAGTGTCCGCCGGGTAATTGGCGCCAATAATGCCGCCGTGTTTAATCATCCCGATATTGGCGTAGAAGTTATAATAGAACGATGCCGGGCGTAGCGTTTTAATAGTAACGCCATCTAACTTGCCTAAAATTTCTTCCGCATCGTGCATGCCGGCAATTGGACCGGTGCCAGATGGCACGTCTGCACCAATACTGCTCAAATTAACCACTTTGGTAACGCCCGAATTTTTAACGGCCGCTGCAAGGTTAGCCGCTATCTTCCTGATGAAGGCTTTATAGTCGTCCGAGTTACCTTGCTGCGGTACCATGGTGTACACCACATCAGCACCGGTGAATGCCTGGGTTAAGAAATCGGCATCTTCTGCGCTGCCAACGGCCGCCTTTGCACCAATGGCTTCGATATCTGCTTTTTTGCCTGCGCTGCTGGTTACAACTGTTACGTCATGACCTGCGTTAACTAATAAAGTGGCCAATGGGCCGCTGATATTTCCTAATGAACCTGTTACTGTAATTTTCATTTTGTTTTTCTTTTTGTTGAGAACAAAGGTATATTTGTACTTACTTTTTTACAAGTACTTACCCCAAAGTATGTATCAATGACAGCGATAAAAGAAAACTCGACCCGTAATTATAACAAAGGTGTATCAGCATCGATATGCCCGGTAACCTATGCCATCAACAGAATTGGCGGACACTGGAAGCCCATAATTTTATACCAGTTGCGGAATGGCGCCCTGCGCTATAGCGAGATCAGGCGCGCAATTCCCACCATTACCGAAAAGATGCTGATCCAGCACCTGAAACAATTACAGGAAGATAACATCGTAATCAGAAGATCAGAAAATACTGTGCCGCCTTTTGTTACCTATCACCTTAGTCCGTCTGGCGAGGAACTGACCAGCGTTTTAAACGCAATGGCCGAATGGGGAATCCGCGATAGTGAAAGGAATATGGTAGATTGATGCTAAAAAAGAAACAATATTGTTGTTATAAACAGGATTGAGCTTTAATTAAATATTTCGGGCATTTCGTCGTATGTTCTGCCGTTTAAGACTCTGCCAGCGGCTTTTTTATTCTTGCCTCCCCATTGTTTAAAGAAAAATGCCACCCCCGCTTTTGCGCATTGGTGTTGTATTTCTAAAACCCAATCAACATCCATTGGTCGTGGATGATGTCCGCTTTCTCCGCCGACGATGGCCCAGTCTATTTTTTTGAGATTTAAATTTTTTAACGGACCAATTAATGGTTCTAACGATAAAAATTTAACTCTTGCTGAAGTTTTACGCAGGCAATCTATTCTATTAACAAACTCCTCATTTTCCACCGATACCCCCATCCATATGTTATGTGTCCATTTCAATTTTTTATGTAATGAAAGCAATCGTTCCGCTCGTTTTGTGAGCACTTGAAAAACATGTTGGGGGTTGTCATTCATTACACTAAATACAGCTTTTATATATTCTTCTGGGATAGCTTCGTGGAATAAGTCGCTCATGGAATTAACAAAAACAATTTTCGAGGTCTTCCAAGTATAAGGTATATTTAGTGATTCTGGATGAGGTTTAACTATTCTAAAATCATCTTTGTATTTTTCTTGTCCCATTCCCCTGAGACGTTTTGACATAACCTCTGCATAACAGAACTTACATCCTGCTGATATTTTGGTACATCCTACTGTAGGATTCCAAGTCATTTCAGTCCATTCTATCGAAGATGTTGCCATTTAGTTGATATTAAGTATACAAGTTTCCGAGATGATCACGTTACATTTATGATTCACGTTGTCTGTAAATGTCGCCTTCACCATTCCATTAGAAACCATGAAACGCAATGTATCTCTATAATGCGACCAACTAAATTTGGTATTTTTTTGATGATCTTCATAAAGTGCTTTTGCGGTCCATTGTTGACCTGAATAGCTTTTACTTATTAACAACGATAAGGCTTTAATATTCTGATTTCCGAAATCTATTCCTGACGAAATGTTTGTTTTCTTGGCGTCAAAAGTATAATTGCCATCTTTTTCAAGCGTTGCACCAATATTGTCATAGCTATGATATACATTCTTAACGAGTTCATACCCCCGCTCATTTTTTGTGAAATGTATAATGTAATGACTGGTCGCAGAACTATCTTCTTCCTGAAAACGGAATGCACAATGATATAATTTATTTTTACCAACTGCTTTAATAAATTCATTTGCCAAGTTAGCAATGATAAGATTTAAGCGCTCTTGAACCGATGAAGCAGTGTATTGCCTATCTTTTCTTAAGATGTTTATCGATGTGGGAAAAAGAGCTTTCATCATTTCATCAAATTTACCTACACTGACAGCTTGATTTATGCGCTTGATGTTTACAAAAAGAAAGAGTTCATTACCCCAATTTTGCAAAAACTTCGCCAATACTAACGTGTCAATCCCCTTGTAACCAAATGGATCAAAAAATAATAGCGTAGGATGGGGGTTTTTGCGTTCAGGTTCTTTATTTAGAAAATTTTTGATTTTTTCATCTTCGCCGACTGTTTTGTCACCGAATCTTGGTTCAAATTTGAATGGGCTATTTGGAAATAGCAGTTTGAAATTCTGTTCCAATTCGGTCGCATAATATTTGTCATTAAACATTAAATGTACTTTTTCGCAAAGTAAAGGATCTTCTGCGCATAGTTGAGCCAATAATAGTGGGGTGGAGTGTTTTTGATCTTCATATTTACCGGGTCCAGCAAATAGGTCAAGATAACGCACAGATTCTTGTTGTTTTCTAAGCAATATTCTACAATATTGCGGAAAATATTCAGAAACAATTTTTGCTTTAACTTCAGAAGATTGAGTTTGCTCTTTGAAAAAGTCCTCGTCCATTGGCGATTAAGGATAGGTAATATAAACTGAAAATAATTAAATACTAATTTAATATTATTATACTCACTAAACAATAATCTTTAGAGCGTCTTCAGTATTTCATTCAAACAACTCCTGCGCATCCGTATAATACGTCTTTCTAGAACCCACGGGTTTTTGATGAATGGTTTCTCCTTTTTTAGTTTGTTTCTTTTTAGGCTGATGAACCTGCAAAAAGTCCCTCACCTCGCCGCTGATGAGATCGGGATGTGTTTTCAGGATCTGCTTTTCTGCGTCTTCTAAAACACTTTTGATCGACCTCGCGAGTTCTTTTACTTTGCTTTCCGGAATTTTATTGGAAACAGAGAACGGCGACAGGTTAGCGTCGTATAAGATCTCATCGGCATAGGCATTACCGATTCCGCGCAACACTTTCTGATCCATCAACACGGTTTTAACTGCGGTCTTGGTGCCGCTTAGCTTTTTGGCCAAATATACTTCGTCAAAATTCAGCGCATCCGGCGTGTCCAGTTTTTCCGGGTCGAGGGTAGGGGTGGCAGCCTTTTGGAAATCAGTTAATGCGAGGCCTTTATTGCCCTCAAACAACATTTCTACGATGGTGAATTTCTGCTCGTTCTTCTTTTCAAAAATATGCAGTTGGCCGTGCAGCATTAGGTGCATAGCCAATATGTGTCCGTTGGCAAATTCAAACTGTAATTCTTTTCCTACACGGTTTACTTTGGTCAGCTTAGCGCCCTCCAGAGTTTCCTGTACCTGTTTTTCGGGTACGTTCAGTTTTTGCGACACCTTAATGTCTATCTTTTCCAGTTTTTTATCCTTGAAAATTTTCGTGAGGTTATGGCTGAAAACCTGTAGATCTGGCAATTCGGGCATGATGTTGATTTTTATTCAAAGTAAAGAAATATCCGCCGCAAAATCGGGTCCAAAATATTACCGCGTTACTACAATATACCGGTTGGTATGCTTGATTTTAGTGTTACCTTTGCGCCTGTTTTAATTTAAACGCATGTTAAAGAGAGTTGTAATAACCGGGCTTGGCGCCTTGACGCCGCTTGGCAATGACGTTAAAACGTTCTGGAAAAACGTAGTGGCCGGCAAAAGCGGCGCAGCACGTATCACCAAATTCGACCCCACACTGTTCAGATCGCAGTTTGCGTGTGAACTGAAAGACTTCAACGCCGCCGATTACCTCGACCGCGCCGAAATAAAGAGAATGGACCCCTTTACCCAATACGCGCTCGTTGCGTCAGATGAAGCCGTGAAAGATTCCGGTTTCGACCTGAATAAAATGGACCCATTCGATGTAGGAGTGATCTGGGGTTCCGGTCAGGGTGGTATGGAAACCTTTGAACAGCAGGTAACCGGTTACGTACAGGGCGATGGCCATCCGCGTTTTAGCCCGTTCTTTGTACCGCGTTTATTGGTGAATATGGCTTCGGGTATGATCTCGCTGCGTCATGGCTACATGGGGGTGAATTATACGCCGGTTTCGGCCTGCGCTACCTCTAACACCGCCATTATGGATGCGTTCAATTATATCCGCCTCGGTAAGGCAAAAATTATCGTTACCGGCGGTTCTGAAGCGCCGATCACCCCGGCATCGTTCGGTGGTTTCAGCGCAATGAAGGCCATGTCAGCACGGAATGATGATCCGCAAGGCGCATCACGCCCATTCGACGCGCACCGCGACGGCTTTGTAATGGGCGAAGGTGCCGGTGCTTTGGTTTTAGAGGAATATGAGCACGCGGTTAGCCGTGGCGCACATATTTATGGTGAAGTAACCGGTGCTGCAATGACCGCCGATGCTTACCACATGACCTCGACGCACCCGGAAGGTGTAGGCGCAGCAAAAGCGATGAGTCTGGCTTTAGCCGAAGCAGGCAAAACCATTACCGATGTTGATTACATCAACGTACATGCAACCTCAACCCATATCGGCGACCTTTCTGAAATTCATGCCGTATCATCATTAATAGGCCATCATGAAAATAATATCAAGATAAGCGCAACCAAATCGATGACCGGTCACCTGCTGGGTGCAGCCGGAGCCATTGAAGGTATCATTGCACTGTTATCAATGCGCGACAGCATTATACCGCCGACCATCAACACCACCGAACTTGACCCGGAAATTCCGGAAGACCTGCATGTGGTAACCGGCGAGGCTATTCAGCATAAAGTGAACGTTGCCATGAGCAATACCTTTGGTTTTGGGGGGCATAATGGTATTGTTGTTTTTGGGAAGATATAAGTATTAAATAAGTAATTTAGCGGGGCCGGCAAGTACATTGCCGGCCCTTTTATTATAATAGCAAAACCACCGCCTAAGGCGGTAGGTTAGGTGTGAAGGCTATGCCAGAAACCGCTATCTTAGTATTTGTGACGAAATACAGAAAATTATCCCATAGCTTTTACTATTGTGTTTACCATT